>BNJS01000873.1_pt1 | contig 109893 bp, 133 predicted proteins | sample 8540461 | NCBI WGS metagenome assembly BNJS01 (sample SAMD00202454, study PRJDB9452) | human saliva metagenome | isolation source: human saliva | place: Japan
TTTTAAGTTTTCATAGTTGTACTTTTTATAGTAGAATAGTAAATATATCAATAACGGGGTTTCCCACAAAAAGGAGAATAAAAAATGAGTGTTCATATTAATGCTACAAAAAGGCCAAGTTGCTGAATCAGTTTTAATGCCAGGAGATCCATTGCGTGCAAAATTTATTGCTGAACATTATTTAACAGAAGTAGAACAATACAATGCAGTCCGTAACATGTTTGGTTACACTGGTTTGTATAAAGGTCAACGTGTATCTGTTCAAGGTAGTGGGATGGGGATTCCATCTATTATGATTTATGCCAATGAATTATTCACTGAATTTGGCGCAGAACGCATCATCCGTATCGGTTCTGCCGGCGGTATGCAAGAAGATGTTAAAGTTCGTGATATCGTTTTAGCACAAGGAGCTACAACAGATTCATCCAATTTTCAACAACATTTTCCAAAACCAAGTAACTTTTGCTCCAATCGCAAGCTTTAACTTATTAGATAAAGCGTATCATTTAGCAAAAGACCGTGGTGTTGGCGTTCACGTAGGGAATGTATTGTCTTCTGACCGTTTCTATAACGCTGAATTAGACAAGAAGAAATTAATGGATTACGGAATGCTTTGTGTGGAAATGGAAGCTGCAGGATTATATGCTTTAGCAGCTCAACACAAAAAAGAAGCATTAGCAATTCTTACAATTAGTGACCACCTATTAACAGGTGAAGAAACAACTGCACAAGAACGTGAACAAACATTTAACGATATGATGGAAATCGCGTTAGAAACTGTACGTGCATAAATTTTGAAGTAGAAAGAAGGAACCCGAATGGGAAATAATCCAAAACCTCAAGGCGCTGTTCAAAACGGTCTTGAGTCGAAAAAAGTTTCCGTTTGGATATTATTTTTAGCTGTATTATTAACGGGAGTATTTACTTATTTTGGAACGAGATATGCTGCTCGAACTTCACAAAATCAAGTGGCTCAATCTGAGACGTCGAAGGATTCAAATGGTGACACTGCCAAATCAAGTGACACACTTACAAATGAAGAATTAAAAAAACTAGAACTTGTATATGACACACTTGTGAATGGTTATGTTGATAAAAATATTAATAAAGATGATCTTATCAACGGAGCCTTAAAAGGAATGGCAGAGGCTACAGGAGATCCATATACGAACTATTTAGTGAACGATGAAACTGCTGCTATCGATGAAACAATGACAGGTTCATTTGGAGGAATCGGTGCGGAATTACGTTCTGAAAATAACCGAGTGATTATTAGTAATACTCGTGAAGGAACACCTGCTCAAAAGATTGGTCTTCAAGAAAATGACGCTATTCTTAAAGTGAATGGTGAAGACATGGAAGGTAAGAGCATCTCTTATGTTGTTTCTAAAGTCCGTGGGGAAGTTGGAACAGATGTAACCCTAACAATCCAACGTGGCACACAGGAGCTAGAAGTGAAGATTACTCGAGCTAAAATTGCTATTGAAACGGTTAAAGGAACTGTGGATTCAACCGATGCGACAATCGGTCACGTTCAAATCAACTCATTTGCTAAAAACACTGCAAAAGAAGTTGAAAAAGCTGTAACAGATTTACGCGAAAAAGGCGTTAAGAAATTTATCTTCGACGTTCGTTATAATCCTGGTGGCTTATTAGATCAAGCGATTATGATTGCGAATATGTTCGTTGATGAAGGTAAGACTATTCTTAATGTTGAAAATCGTGATGGACAAATCAAGTCATACAAAGCTTCTAAAGACTATGGTACGTTCAAGATTACTGAACCATATGTATTACTTGTAAACGAAGGTAGTGCTTCTGCTTCTGAAATTTTAGCCGCAGCCTTGAAAGAGTCTGCAGATGCAAAATTAATCGGTAAGAAGACTTATGGTAAAGGTACCGTTCAATCTGTAATTGAAGTTGGCGATAACGCTGAATTGAAATACACGATAGCAAAATGGTTAACACCAAACAAGACATGGATTCATAAAACAGGTATCGAACCAACAGAAGAAGTATCAATGCCAGATTATTACAACATCACGATCATCGACACACGTGAAGTTGTAAAAGAAGGCGCTGTGTCTGACAATGTGAAAACAATTGAAACAATCCTTAAAGGGTTAGGATACGACGTTACTGCGGATGGATATTTTGATAGTAAAACAACTGAAGCTGTAAAAGAATTCCAGAAATCAAAAGGTTTATCTGAAACTGGTGAAGTTGATGAGAAGACTGGTACAGCATTAATGAGTGCGATTCGTGATGCATTGAAAGCAAACGATACTCAATACAAAGCTGCTGTGAAGGCTTTACAATAATAAAGGAGGATGGGAATGTACGAAGAAAACCAAGTGGAAAATTCGACCCTGTCTTCCATTGAAGAGAGATTAAACTCTCGTAAGGATAAAGGGAATGAACCTAAGAAAAAACATCCGATTTTAGAAGAAATACTTAGTTGGATTTGGTCTATTGCTGTTGCAAGTATCATCATGGCGATTCTTTACTTCTTTGTAGGTCGTCCTTTTACAGTTAGTGGACAATCGATGTATCCAACCCTTCATAATGGAGATCATATGATTATGTCAAAAATTGGCGGTATTAACCGTTTTGACGTGGTTGTATTGCAAGCTCCAGACGAAGATAAAGAATATATCAAACGTGTCATCGGAATGCCTGGTGATACGGTTGAAGTGAAAAATGGTGTTCTATATATTAACGGAAAAGAAGTGGAGCAACCATTTATTAACACGAATAACGATAAGAAGACAGTCTTCATCGATGATTTTACATTGAAAGAGTTGACCGGAGAGGACAAGGTTCCTGAAGGGAATACTTTGTCATGGGAGACAATCGAGGCGTTTCAAAAGATAGTCGAATGATTGGATTTATTGATAAGTCTGCCATCGAAGGGAAAGCCATATTTACAGTATGGCCGCTTAACCGTATCGGCGGATTAAAAGACTATTCATATTTATATCAATAGAGAGTAAAGAGGCAGATTTCTGTCTCTTTTTCTTTTGCTTGTAGAATAACTATGGTTAGAAAACGATTTCATTATTGTTGACTTTCTATCGAAATATGCGTAAAATAGAAAGGTACATTTTTAAAGGAGGAAGAGTATGGATCAAATTTTTGTGCGTTCATTTGACGCGATGTTAGAGTTAAGACATTTTACGTCAATTATCCTCGCATGTATTTGCGGACTGTTAATTGGATACGAACGAAAAGCCAGAAATAAACAAGCCGGTGTTAAAACTCATGTGATTGTTTGTTTAACTTCCGCCTTGATGATGATTATTTCCAAAGAAGCGTTTCTTGATACTCATGACTTTGATTCAACACGTGTCGCAGCACAAATCGTTAGTGGTATTTCCTTCATCGGTGGGGGAATTATCTTCATGCGTGACAAGAAAATTAGTGGACTAACAACTGCAGCTGGTATTTGGGCGACTTTCCGGTATCGGTATGGCGATTGGTGGAGGATTATGGTTCTTTGGTCTCGTATGTAGCGTGTTCGTTATGTTGATCCAATGGCTAACACATGATTTTACAAAACAACATCAAATCTACCAAGCAAGCATCAATGGGACGGTAGGTGATATCTCGCTCGTTCATGATATTTATCAATACTGTGATTTAAAACAATATCAAATTGCGAATGTTGATGTAAAAGACATCGGCGGTAAATATGAAATTAACATTCAGATTGAAAATGACAAACAAATTTCGATTGATGATATTGAAGCAACCATCAGGGAGCGACATATAGATTTCAAGATTAAGAAAGTGAAGTTCAAGTCGTCAGAAAACAATCCTCAATAGTAAAGATGAGACTGAAGCAATTCAGTCTCTTTTAATTTAACTAGGTGGATTGCTATTCTATTTCTAAATTGTTAAACTAATGACATATATTGTTTGTAAATTTTACACTTAAGGAGATTTGTATGATGAATAGAGAAGAAGTCGTTTCATTACAACACCAACGTTATGCTACTAAAAAATTCGATTCAGCTCGTCGCATTTCTGATGAAGATTGGGCAGCACTTGTGGAAGTTGGTAGATTAGCTCCTTCTTCGCTTGGCTTTGAACCTTGGAAGATGCTTTTATTAAATAACAAAGAAATGAAGCAAGATTTAAAATCAATGGCTGGGGCGCTGTTTCAATGCTTGATGGTGCTAGTCATTTTGTGATTTATCTAGCTCGTAAAGGTGTAAACTATGAAACTCCTTATATCGAAAAATTAATGCAAGAAGTAAGACATAGAAGTTATGATCCCGATTCTGCTTATGCGCATCGTATTAAGAGTTTCCAAGAAAGTGATGCCAAGCTTAACGATGAACGTTCACTCTTTGACTGGGCAAGTAAACAAACGTATATCCAAATGACAAATATGATGAATGCGGCAGTTCTAATGGGGATGGATTCATGTCCAATCGAAGGATTCGATAAAGATAAAGTAGAAGCTTATTTAGAAGAAAAAGGCGTTCTGGATACATCAGAATTTGGAGTATCTGTTATGTGTGCTTTTGGTTATAGAGGCGAAGAGATTAAACCAAAAGTTCGTTGGAATACAGAAAGTATTTACGAAGTAATCGACTAAAATTTTTGCATATAAATGAAATCTCAGTGCAATGACAAGGAATAGTTGTTGTACTGAGATTTTTCGTTATAGGGATGAGGAAGAGAACGGAAAAAAGAATGAAAACATGGTATAATGTTTGATGGTTCTATATGAATGATTTATTAAAGACCAAATAGAAAGGATTCGAAATTTATGGCAACAATCCAATGGTTCCCTGGGCATATGGCCAAAGCGCGCCGGGAAGCAACAGAAAAATTAAAACTAGTCGATGTTGTGATTGAAATGGTGGATGCTCGTATTCCAGAATCAAGTCGCAATCCTATTATCGAAGAAATTAAAGGTCAAAAGAAACAGTTAATTTTATTAAACAAAGTAGATTTGGCAGATCCATCTCAAACAAAACGTTGGAATGATTATTTTACTAGCCAAGGAATTAAAGTTCTTACAACAGAAGCAAAAGACGGAAAAGGGATTAAACTAGTAAAGGCCGCGATTAAAGAATTAATGGCACCGGTCTTTGAAAAGAATCTTGAAAAAGGAATCCGTCCTAGACCGATTCGCTTAATGGTTCTTGGTATTCCAAACGTTGGAAAATCAACTTTTATCAATCGTATGATTAATAAAAACCAAGCGGAAACTGCAAACCGCCCTGGGGTTACAAAGGGACAACGTTGGTTGAAAATCGGAAATGATTTTGAGTTATTAGATACACCAGGAATTCTATGGCCGAAGTTTGAAAGTGAAGAAGTTGGAAATAAGCTAGCGTTAACTGGAGCTATTAAAGATGCGCTCCTTCATATGGATGATATTGCATTATTTGCTCTTAGTCAGTTCAAATTGGATTATCCAGAGTATTTAAAGAAAGCTTATCGATTAACGGATGATGATTTAGAACTCTCAAACGTAGATTTATTAATGTTAATTACAAAGAATTTAGGCTTTAAAGAAGATTATGAAAAGGCAAGTGAACGAATCGTGTTTGATATTCGTTCAGGGAAACTTGGTCGTTATACATTGGATCAAGCGCCTGTATCGTTAACGGAGGAATCATAATGGAAAAACGTTCCATCAAAGAAATTAAATTGATTCTTGAAGAAATTCAATCGTTGTCGGATGAGCGTTTAACAGAACTTCGAAGTGACGAGCGTAAAGGAGTTCAAGATTTAATTGCCAAATTCGAACGTCAGTACGCTAAAAAAGCAGAACGCGCTGCTCACTTTGAAGAGATGCAACGCTTTGAACGTGCAGCTAAACAAAAAGGCTACAAAATGATTGCTGGAATCGATGAAGTGGGTCGCGGTCCACTTGCTGGTCCAGTCGTAGCAGCTGCCGTGATTCTACCTGAAGGAATGGAAGATATCGGTCTGGATGATTCGAAGAAATTAAGTGCTAAGAAGCGTGCTGAAATTTTTGAAATCATTAAAGAACAAGCTGTTGCGATTGGTGTCGGAATTGTGGATGCATTTACAGTCGACAAGATTAATATTTATGAAGCTAGTAAAGTAGCAATGAAGAAAGCGATTGATTTATTACCTGAACAACCTGACTATTTATTAATCGATGCAATGAAACTTGAAACAGGAATTCCAGAAGAAGGAATCATTAAAGGAGACGCGAAGAGCATTTCAATCGCTGCAGCAAGTATTGTTGCTAAAGAGGTCCGAGATCAAATGATGAAGGATTACGAACAGTTGTATCCTGGTTACGGCTTTGCGCAAAATGCTGGTTATGGTACGAAAGCTCATCTTGAAGGACTTGAAAAATTAGGTCCAACACCGATTCACCGCATGACTTTTGCACCAGTCAAAGATTATCAATAAAAACCAAAACAGAACTCTTTCTCGTAAATAGTATTGAAAGACTATTTCGAGAGGGAGTTTTTTTATGATTTGGACAAAACGTAGATTACTGATAGCTGTTGCAATGAGTGATACTTTAACTAGTAAGCAATTCTATGAACTATTTATTCGGCTGGAAGAAGATATGGCTCTAAACGAATCCTTTGTTTTAGGGGATTTAAAGTATTCATTACCTGAAGAAACAAACAAGTGGATAGAGTCAATGGATTGGGATTTGGAGATTAAAAGATTACAAGTACAAAAAATTAAGGTGTTAACCATTTTGGATGGCGCTTATCCTCAAAGGTTGAAGGAAATATACTTGCCTCCTATCGTATTATTTTATAGAGGGAACTTGTCACTCATCAATCAGAGAGCTGTTGCTATTGTAGGGTCAAGAGATCATTCGAAATATGCAAAAGATTGTATTCATGAATTAATCCCAACTATCGTTAACGATGGTATTGTCGTCGTTAGTGGATTAGCACGTGGTGTTGATACATTAGCCCATGAAGAGACCCTTAAAACTACTGGAAACACCATTGCAGTTATAGGAAGTGGATTGGATGTCGTGTATCCACCTGAAAACGCAAATCTTTATAATCTGATTTCTAAAAGAGGTTTAATCCTTTCAGAATATCCATTGCAGAGTCGACCTTTAAAATTCCATTTTCCATACCGCAATCGCATCATCGCGGGACTTAGCCATGGAGTGTGTGTCATAGAAGCAAAAGAGAAAAGCGGAAGCCTCATTACCGCGAATCTAGCTTTAAGTGAAAATAGAGAAGTTTTTGCAGTCCCAGGAAGTGTTTTTTCTACCCATTCAAAGGGGACAAATAGCCTCATTGAAGCAGGAGCTTGTCTTGTTTCGAGTGGTGAAACGATCTCTAAAAATCTTAAGTATTTCCCTTAAAAATAGAATCTAACAGTTTAAGAGATTATTTTGTTGCCTTGACAAAAAGAATGTGTTTAGATATGATGACAAAAGATAATTTAAGCAATCTCACTATTCTCGAGCTTTCTTAGCTTGAGAGAACTGTTAGATAGAGTGGATTAGGGAAGGAGCCATTTAATGGTGAAGCAAAATCTAGTAATTGTAGAGTCTCCTACAAAAGCTAAAACCATTGAACGCTATTTAGGGAAAAACTTTAAAGTAGTTGCTAGTAAAGGGCACTTACGTGATTTGCCTAAAAGCAAAATGGGCGTAGATATTGAACATAATTATGAACCTCATTATATTTCAATTCGTGGGAAAGGTGATTTAATCAAATCACTTAAAAAAGAAGCAGCAAAAGCAGATGCTGTCTATCTCGCGAGTGACCCGGATAGAGAAGGAGAAGCTATTTCTTGGCATTTAGCTCATTTATTAGGACTTGATTTAAACGCACCTATTCGTGTGGAATTTAATGAGATTACAAAAGATGCAATTAAAGAAGCGTTCAAGAATCCTAGAAAGATTGATATGGACTTAGTGGACGCGCAACAAGCACGTCGTATTTTAGACCGTCTTGTGGGTTATACTTTATCTCCTATTTTATGGAAAAAAGTGAAAAAGGGACTCAGTGCAGGGCGTGTTCAAAGTATCGCTGTGAAATTAATTATTGATCGCGAGAACGAAATTAAAGCATTCGTTCCAGAAGAATACTGGACTCTTGAAGGACAATTCAAGAAAGAAAAGAAAGCTTTCACGGCTAATTACTATGGAACTACAGCTAAGAAAGCCGCTTTAGAAAAAGAAGCGACTGTAAAATCAGTAATGGCAGAACTTTCTGAGAAGAAACCATTCAAGGTTACTAAAGTGACGAAAAAAGAACGTCGTCGCAATCCTGCAGCACCATTTACAACAAGTAGTTTGCAACAAGATGCGTCAAATCGCTTAAACTTCAGAACTCGTAAAACGATGATGGTTGCCCAACAACTTTATGAAGGGGTATCACTTGGACGTAGTGGTTCTGTCGGTTTAATTACGTATATGCGTACAGACTCTACTCGTATCTCAGCATCTGCTCAAAATGAGGCTTCTGAGTTCATTGAGAAAGAGTTTGGTAAAGAATACTGTCTAGCGACTAAACGCGCTGTAAAGAACGCTGAGGGAGCTCAGGATGCGCACGAAGCAATCCGTCCATCTTCAGTTCTTCGTACACCAGATTCAATCGCAAGTTATTTAACGAAAGATCAATTAAAATTATACACGTTGATTTGGTCTCGATTTGTTGCTAGTCAAATGACTGCAGCAGTTTATGACACTGTACAAGTGGACCTAGAACAGAACAATCATGTGTTTAAGGCGAACGGTTCTACAATTAAATTTGCTGGGTATCAAAAGGTTTATCAAGATAATGCAGATGCGAAAAAAGGAAATGTACTTCCTGAAATGCAAGTTGGGGATGAAGTTCAATTAGCTAAACTAAATCCTGAACAACATTTCACGCAACCACCTGCACGTTATTCTGAAGCGACTTTAATTAAAACCTTAGAAGAAATCGGTGTTGGTCGTCCATCAACATACGCACCAACAATTGAAACAATCCAAAAACGTTATTACGTTAAACTAGTTTCTAAGCGTTTTGAACCAACAGAACTTGGTTATGTAGTACATCAAATCATTGAACAATATTTCCCAAATATTGTCGATACTCATTTTACTGCTTCAATGGAAGATAATCTCGACCTTGTTGAAGAAGGAAAAGAAGAGTGGGTACAAGTTATCGATAAGTTCTACCAACCATTTAAAGTAGAAGTGGATAAGGCAGAAGTCGAAATCGAGAAAGTTCAAATTAAAGACGAGCCAGCTGGATTTAACTGCGAAAAATGCGGACATCCAATGGTCATCAAATTAGGTCGTTTTGGTAAATTCTACGCTTGTAGTAATTTCCCAGAATGTCACCATACTCAAGCCATCGTGAAAGATATTGGTATTACTTGTCCAACATGTGGTAAAGGGAAAGTGATTGAGCGTAAATCGAAGAAGAATCGCTTGTTCTACGGTTGTGATCGTTATCCTGAATGCGAATTTGTATCATGGGATAAACCAATCGGACGCAATTGTCCTAAATGTGACCACTACTTAGTAGAGAAAAAAGGTCGCGGTGGAAAACAAATTGCATGTAGTAACTGTGATTATAAAGAAGCCGTTCAAAAATAAAGAGAAAGAGCACTTGGAGAAATCTAGGTGCTCTTTTTGTATGCTGAATAATACTCATGCGCACTCATGCGCAGTGGTTTGTAGACGTTCTTTTCAGAAGGCGATGAATAACATCCTCTGAAGTTGAGTTCGAAAAGGCATAGGCTCAAGGCTTTCGAGGTTAGTCCGCACGACTGTAAACAGTCGCTTACGGCTGACCTGCGAACCGTCATCGCCTATAACCGCCTTTTCTCACATCCTATGAAGTTGAACTCGGGCTCACAGGACTGCAAAACTTCGCCCTGTGAAGTTTTGCTTCCCGAGACGTACGCGGAACGTTTCACGTTCCTTCCGTCATCTCGGTCCAGTGTTTCAGTCCTGAGCGTTCGCCCTCGTATCCTAATTGTTAAATTTACTTTAATTGTCGTAATAATTTTGACAATTCGGTTGTAAGAAAGTGCTTTCTGTGCTAAAGTTAACAAGGGGAGGAAGACGATGAAGAACGAAATGCAAGATTTTTTAACGTATTTAAAAGTTGAACGGCGTTATTCGCAAGAGACGATTCATGCGTATGACCGTGATATTCAACATTTTTATGACTATTTGACAGAAGTTCCAATTCATTCTTGGAATGATGTCACAGTCGTTGATGTTCGAATTTATCTTGGTGTATTGCACCGCGACAACTATAACCGTTCGAGTATTTCTCGTTTTCTTTCGAGTTTACGTTCGTTTTTTCATTTTCTTGTCGAAAGAAGCATCGTAGAAACAAATCCTTTTGCGTCTATCAGTTACAAGAAGGGTAAAATGCGTCTGCCTGAATTCTTTTATGAGGATGAAATCGAAAAATTTATTGATTCAATCGATGGAAATCAGTCTTTAGACCAACGTAATAAAGCTCTAGTAGAAGTATTATATGCTACAGGTATGCGTGTCAGTGAGTTAACGAATTTAACTCTTGAGCAATTAGACCTTGAAAATAGCATTATTCTCGTCATTGGTAAAGGTTCTAAAGAACGCTATGTTCCGATTGGTGACTTTGCAAGGACGGCCTTAGAAACGTATCTTGAAGAAGGACGCAAAGACTTGATGGCGAAATTACGTAAGGACCATTCCGACGTTTTCGTGAATCATTTAGGCGATCCACTGACGACTAATGGGGTTCGTTATATTTTAGAAAAACTCATCCAAGAAAGTGGTCTGACACTTAAAATTCATCCGCATATGCTTAGACACACGTTTGCGACTCATTTGTTAAATAACGGTGCGGATATGAGAACAGTGCAAGAACTTCTAGGACACGTAAGTCTTAGTTCGACTCAAATTTATACACATGTGACAAAAGAAGCTCTTCAACAAAATTACCAATTATATTTTCCAAGGTCTAAAGCTGGGAAGAGTGAATTTGATGCAAGTGCCTTTAATAAGAACAATGGAGGAAAATCATGACTACAATTTGTGCAGTAAAAAAAGATAACCAAGTTGCGATGGCTGGTGACGGCCAAGTAACAATGGGTGAAAAAGTGATTATGAAAGGAACCGCTCGTAAAATCCGTCGTATTTTCGACAATCAAGTACTTGTTGGATTTGCGGGTGGCGTTGCAGATGCAATCACTTTAGAAGAAATGTTTGAAGATAAACTCAAACAATTTAAAGGGAACTTACAACGTGCTGCTATTGAAATGGCAAAACAATGGAGAAGTGACCGTGGTTTACAAAAATTAGAAGCGATGTTAATCGTGATGAATAAAGAACAAGTTCTACTTGTTTCAGGAACGGGGGAAGTCATTGAACCAGACGATGGAATTCTAACAATTGGTTCTGGTGGAAACTTCGCTTTAGCAGCTGCTAGAGGGCTCCTAAGATTTGGAGATTCGAGTTTAACAGCAGAAGATATCGTTCGTGAAAGTTTAAAAATCGCTTCAGAAATTGATATTTTTACAAACGATAATATCATTACTGAAACGTTAGCGTAAGGAAGTGGTTGTATGCAAGAAAATATTAGTAAAACACCAAGAGAAGTGGTGTCCGAATTAGATCAATTTATCGTTGGTCAACACGATGCTAAACGTGCTTTAGCGGTGGCTCTTCGAAATCGTTACCGTCGTTTATTATTAGACGAAGAAATGAAAAAAGAAGTGACACCAAAGAATTTATTGATGATTGGACCTACTGGGGTAGGTAAAACTGAATTAGCTCGTCGTCTTGCGAAATTAGTTGATGCACCATTTGCAAAAGTTGAAGCGACTAAATTCACTGAAGTGGGTTATGTTGGACGTGATGTGGAATCGATGGTTCGTGATTTAGTAGAAAATGCGATTCAAATCGTAACAAAATTAAAACAAGAAGAAGTGAAACCGCAAGCTTTTGATAAGGCCGTGAAACGTCTTGCTAAGATTTTAAAACCAGGAATCATGAAGAAGGTATCAAATCCGCAACAAGATTCACTCTTTAGTATGTTCCAACAAATGGGAATCCAAAATCCTGGTATTGAACCTGAGATGAAAGAAGAAGTCACAGAAGAGATTGCCCAAAAACGACGTGATATTGAGCAACAATTAAGAAATGGTCTTCTTGATTCTAAAGAAGTGACGATTGAATTAACAGAGAAACCAATGCGTATGGCGGGTTCTGGAAACCAAATGGAACAAATGATGCAAATTCAATCGGTTCTTGATCAAATGACTCCGAAAAAGAAAATTAGCCGTACTGTTACGGTTAAAGAGGCTTTAGAACTATTAACAGAAGAAGAAGCTAATCATTTAATCAATCAAGAAGATATGCATGCAGAAGCGTTGAAGCTAGCCGAAACTTCAGGAATTATCTTTATTGATGAGATTGATAAGATTGCTGCTAAGGGACATAACGGGGGAGAAGTTTCTCGTGAAGGGGTTCAACGTGACATCTTACCGATTGTTGAAGGAAGCCAAGTGAATACGAAGTATGGTGTGATTAACACAGATCATATATTATTTATCGCATCTGGTGCCTTCCACGTTGCTAAACCAAGTGATTTAATGCCAGAATTGCAAGGACGTTTCCCAATTCGTGTTGAATTACAAGATTTATCAAAAGAAGACTTTGAACGTATATTAACAGAACCTAAGAATGCATTGCTTAAACAATACAAAGCATTGCTAGCAACAGAAAATGTAGAAGTCATCTTTACAAAAGAAGCAGTATCTAAACTAGCTGAAATTGCTTTTGAAGTGAACAGCACAATGGAAAATATTGGTGCTCGTCGTCTTCATACGATTTTAGAAACGGTTCTCGAAGAATTGTTATTTGAAGCGCCGTCTATGCAAATGGGAAGCATTCAAATTACAGAACAATATGTTGAAAGTAAACTAAACGCGATTCGTGAGGATCAAGATTTAACGAAATACATTTTATAAAAAAGGAGAATACACTTGTGCGTACAATATTAGCTGATTTACGAAAAATAAACGAGATTGTGCAATACGACAACGTGTGGAGAGACTCAGAAACTGCTGACTTACCATTTAATAAGTTAACGGAAATCTTAGGATCTTTGCTAAAGGTCGATTTATATATTGCTTCAATCGATGGGAGAATGCTTGGGATTCACGATGAGTTCCAAGTGAATAACGATCGTATGAAAGAGTATAAGGATAATCGTCAATTTCCGGACTTTTATATGAAAGAATTGACGACCTTAAAGTTCACAAAGGAAAATATTCCAGTAACAGATAACTTAACAATTTTCCCTGTTGAACTGCATGATAACTTCCAAGAAGCGATGACTACTGTAATTCCTATTTTTGCTTCAGGAAAACAGCTAGGGTTCGTTGTAATGGGGAAAGAAGGCCAACCTTTCTCTACAGATGATTTAATCTTGGCGGAGCACGCAGCTACAGTAATCGGAACAGAAATGCTTCATTGGTATACTCGCAAGATTGAGCAAGAAAAACGTGAGCAACAAAACGTTCACCTCGCGCTCAGCTCATTGTCTTACAGTGAATTAGAAGCCATCAAAGTAATCGTGGGTCTATTCGATGGTATGGATTTGCGTTTCACTGCTCTTAAAATTGCTCAAGAATACCATATCACTCGTACAGTTATCGTGAACGCTATCCGTAAACTTGAATCAGCTGGTATTATCGAAAGCAGAAGTTTAGGTACGAAAGGGACTTATATTAAAATTAAGAATGAAAATATTAAGTCTTCACTATTATCAGAATTAAAACACGCGTAAATTGAGGCGATGATTATGGAAAACATCTTTATTGAAAATGAGTACTTAAAAGTTGGAATTAAGCTGTTTGGAGCAGAACTCACTTCAGTTATTTCAAAAGAAACAAATACAGAATATATGTATCAACCAGATGGAATCCATTGGAATAAGCAATCTCCAATTCTTTTTCCAAATATTGGAGCCATTAGAGAGAATTCATTTGTATATGAAGGAAAGACATACCCGGCTAGAAAGCATGGATTTGCTAGAGATTATGCTTTTCTTTTAGAAGAACAAGGAGAAAACTTTGCGACATTCTTGTTAACAGACAAAATGATTGAAGAGGAGTATCCATTTGAGTTTGAATTAAGACTTCAATATTCTTTAGAGAATAATGCATTAAAGATGACTTATAGCATATCAACTACAAGTCCTGAATTATTCTTTGCAATTGGAGGTCATCCTGCATTTGCAGTTCCTCTTGAAGAAGGGCTTACTTTTGGAGATTATCATATTCAATTAGAGAGTGAAGCTCCTATATCAAAATTGGAGCTAGAAATCCCTTATCTATCATCTTTAGAGGGAGTTCCGTTTACCGAAGGAGATTTTGCATTGCATCATGATTTATTTACAAATGATGTATTGTTATTTAAATCAAAAGATCCTCATTTTAAAGGAAAATTGTATTCTCCTAAAGGAAAGAGAAGTGTAACGGTTTATTTAAATGGAATCGAAGCCGTTGGAGTTTGGACAATGCCAGATGACTCACCATTTATCTGTTTTGAACCATGGGATGGTTATCCGGACTTAGCAAGTGAGACTACCTTAAATCTAGAAGAAAAGAATAATATTCTCCGAATCACTAAAGATACACCGTATCAATCATATGCGACATTTGTATTCGAATAAAAAGAAAAGACACTAAGATTTACTTAGTGTCTTTATTTTTCTTATCCCAAGGCATTGGGACTTTGTTTTCAGTTCCATTTAGAATTCGTTGAATGTTGGCTCTATGACGATAAATAATGAAAATATCAATGGCAAGTGTGAATGCTGTTAGCACCCAATCGTTAAAGAGTAGTGATAAGAGAACACCTAAAGAGATGGTCACCATAGCAGTCAAACTAACCATACGTGTGATTGCAAGCAACACTAGGAAAATGATTAATCCATACAATAATAAGAGTGGTTGGTAGGCTAAAATCATTCCAGCAAAAGTTGCTACGGCTTTACCACCTTTGAACGATGCAAAGAGTGGGAAAGTGTGACCAATCACAGCAAAAGATGCAATCCAAAGTGGTGAAATACTTGGTTGTTTTAAGATGGTCATTGCAAGAATTGTTGCTAGAGAACCTTTAAATACGTCACAAAATAACACAACAGAACCTGCTTTTGGACCAAGAACACGGAACGCATTTGTAGATCCTAAATTCCCGCTACCAAATTCGCGAATATCTTTTTGAAAGAATGTTTGTCCAATCCATAATCCAGATGGAATAGAGCCAAGTAGGTACGCTACAAGAGCGCCTATGATAAAAGTAAATGACATAAGTCTATTTCTCCTTAAAACAGTCTAGTGACAGTTTAACATAAAAGATGCTGTCTATACAACGGATGAGAAAGGTTAATTTAGCGCCATTTCTAAGGAGAAATCTTGCGAAAATCGCGAAAAACAAGTATTATAGATAAGATGACAAAAAAAGGAGCGTATTAAATGAGCAAGTAACGAATCAATATAATGATGATGCGATTCAGGTTTTAGAAGGCCTTGAAGCTGTTCGTAAACGTCCAGGGATGTATATTGGATCAACGGATCACCGTGGACTTCATCATTTAGCTTACGAGATTGTGGATAATGCAGTCGACGAAGCTTTATCAGGTTATGCAACAAAAATTGAAGTTACAATTCATAAAGACCAATCGCTTACTGTAAAAGATAATGGTCGTGGAATGCCTACTGGGAAACACGCTTCTGGAATTCCAACGATTCAAGTTATTTTTACGGTACTCCATGCCGGTGGTAAATTCGGCCAAGGTGGATATAAAACATCAGGTGGTCTTCACGGTGTTGGGGCTTCTGTTGTTAACGCGTTATCGGACTGGTTAACAGTAGAAGTGTTACGAGACGGTACTTTATACAAACAATCGTTCAAAAACGGTGGTGAACCTGTAGGAACGGTTAAGAAAGAGAAAACAAGTCGACGTGGTTCTGGAACTTCAGTAACTTTCTTACCAAGTGATAAGACATTCTCTACAACAAACTGGTCTTACGAGACTTTAGCAGAACGTTTAAGAGAATCTGCATTCTTATTAAAAGGTCTTACAATTGTATTGACTGATGAACGTACTGGCGAATCAGAAACCTTCCATTATGAAGAAGGGATTCGTGATTTCATTAAATATTTAAATGAAGAAAAAGATACATTATCACCTGTTGTAGACTTCGATAGTACAGTTGATGGTGTAGAAACAGAATTTGCATTCCAATATAACGACAGCTATTCAGAAACGATTTTATCTTTCGTTAACAACGTTCGTACAAAAGACGGTGGTACTCATGAAGTGGGAATGAAGAGTGCCTTAACGAAAGCATTTAACGAATATGCACGTAAAGTTGGACTGTTAAAAGATAAAGATAAAAACCTTGAAGGTAGCGATGTTCGTGAAGGATTAACAGCGATTATTTCGCTTCGTATTCCTGAAGAAATCCTACAATTCGAAGGACAAACAAAAGATAAATTAGGAACGCCTGCTGCACGTGGGATTGTTGATAATACGATTTCTGAGCAATTAGGATTCTTCTTAACAGAGAATGGTGAAATTGCGCAAGAGTTAATTCGTAAAGCGATTAAAGCACGTGAAGCGCGTGAGGCGAGTCGTAAGGCCCGTGAAGAGAGCCGTAATGGTAAGAAGGGCAAGAAGAAAGAAACGCTACTTTCTGGTAAATTAACGCCTGCTCAAAGTAAGAACCCTAAGAAGAACGAACTTTACTTAGTAGAGGGGGACTCTGCCGGTGGTTCTGCTAAACAAGGTCGTGACCGTAAGTTCCAAGCGATTCTTCCATTGCGTGGTAAAGTGATCAATACTGAAAAAGCATCGATTTCAGACATTTTGAAGAATGAAGAGATTAACACGATCATTTATACAATTGGTGCTGGTGTTGGTAGTGACTTCAAGATTGAAGATTGTAACTATGACAAGATTGTTATTATGACCGATGCGGATACCGATGGAGCTCACATTCAAGTCTTACTTTTAACATTCTTCTATCGTTATATGAAACCATTGATTGAAGCAGGGAAAGTATATCTTGCATTACCACCTTTATATAAGATTTCTAAAGGAACTGGTAAAAAACAAGTCGTTGAGTATGCGTGGACAGAAAAAGAACTTGAAGAGAAAAGACTAAATTAGTCGGAAAAGGCTACTTATTACAACGTTATAAAGGTCTTGGGGAAATGAACGCTGACCAATTATGGGATACTACCATGAACCCAGATACAAGAACGTTAATTCGTGTGGTTATCGATGATAAAGCACAAGCAGAACGTCGTGTAAGCACATTGATGGGGAACAAAGTTGAACCTCGTCGTAAGTGGATTGAACGCCATGTTGAGTTTGGTTTAGAAGAAGATAAGAGTATTTTAGAATCAGACGTCAATGCAATTAGCACAACAGCTAGTCCGAAAAAAGAAGAAAAGAAACCATCAGTTAAGAAAAAAGAAGCAACAATTGATCATGTAGAACAATTGTCGTTACTAGGAGAGGAGGAATAGTATGAGTCAAATTCAAGATATTCAAGAATTGAATCTGGAAGATGTAATGGGCGACCGATTTGGACGTTATTCAAAATACATTATCCAAGACCGTGCTCTTCCTGATATCCGTGATGGTTTAAAACCTGTACAACGTCGTATTTTGTATGCGATGTCTATCGATGGAAACACAAGCGATAAACAATTCCGTAAATCAGCTAAGACTGTCGGTAACGTGATCGGTAATTTCCACCCACACGGTGACTCTTCAGTTTATGAAGCAATGGTTCGTATGAGTCAAGATTGGAAGCTTCGTGATGTATTAATTGAAATGCACGGGAATAACGGTAGTATGGACGGAGACCCAGCTGCTGCGATGCGTTATACGGAAGCTCGTCTATCTAAAATTTCAGAAGAATTACTCCGCGATTTAGATAAGCAAACCGTTGAATTCGTATTAAACTTCGATGACACCGAAGAAGAACCAACTGTCCTTCCTGCACGTTATCCGAACCTTCTTGTTAATGGAGCTACAGGGATTTCAGCTGGTTATGCTACAGAAATTCCAACGCATAACTTAGGAGAAGTGATTGACGCAACCATTCATGCAATTGACCATCCTAAAGCGACTGTGAAAGAATTAATGCAATTTGTGAAAGGTCCGGATTTCCCGACAGGAGGAATTATCCAAGGGATTGAGGAATTGGAACAAGCGTATGAAACTGGACGCGGTAAAGTGGTTATTCGTTCGAAACGAAGATTGAATCAATTAAGGGTGGAAAATCACAAATTATCATTTCTGAAATTCCATATGAAGTAAACAAAGCTTTATTAGTGAAGAAGATTGATGAAATTCGCTTGAATAAGAAGATTGACGGTATTGCTGAAGTAAGGGACGAATCTGACCGTACAGGGCTTCAAATCGTTGTTGAATTGAAGAAAGAAGCCAATGCAGAAGGCATTCTAAACTACTTATTGAAGAATACAGACTTACAAGTCAATTATAACTTCAATATGGTGGCTATTGATGAACGCCGTCCAGTACAAGTAGGTTTAAAAACAATTCTAACTTCGTATATCAACTTCCAAAAAGAAGTGATCACAAGACGTACACAGTATGATTTGAAGAAAGCTCAAGATCGTCTGCATATCGTAGACGGTTTGATGAAGGCTTTATCGATTCTAGATGAAGTAATCGCCTTAATCCGTAACAGTAAAGATAAGAAACATGCGAAAGAACGTTTAGTGGAGACATACGACTTCACAATGATTCAAGCAGAAGCAATTGTAAGCTTACAATTGTATCGTTTAACGAATACGGATATTACAATCCTTCAAAATGAGAAGCTTGATTTAAATGAGCAAATCGCGACATTCTTAAGTATCTTAAAATCTGAAAAAACACTTCTTCAAGTGATGAAGAGTGAACTACGTGATTTGAAGAAGAAATATGCAACTCCTCGTTTAACGCAAATTCAAGCAGAAATCGAAGAGATTAAGATTGAAACTGAAGTATTAGTCACTGAAGAAGAAGTGTATGTTGTTGCTACTAAACAAGGGTACTACAAACGTGTTAGCCCACGTTCATTTGCTTCAAGCGCTCCAGAAGAAAATGGAATGCGTGAAGGCGATGAAGTGGTCCTTTGCCAAAAAGCTTCTACGCTAGACAACTTAATTTTATTTACTTCTAAAGGAAATTACTTACACTTACCAGTGCATGAAATCCCAGAAGCGAAATGGAAAGATGTCGGAAACCACTTAAGCCAGTCTATTTCTTTAGGCAGCAACGAAGTTATTTTAACTGGATTCGTTAAAGCTAAAGATAGTGATGACACTTATAAAGATTGGACGGTTGTCTTCTTTACAAAAGAAGGCTTAGTGAAACAAACGTTATTCAATGAGTTTACCACGTACCGAGGATACAAGACTCGTACAAGTAACGCGATGAAACTTAAGACTACGACTGATGAAGTAGTGAAAGTAGTTGTGACAAATCCAGAAGGCTTAGAAGTATTTATCGTAACGCATTGTGGATTTGGTTTACGCTATGAATTAAGCGAAATTCCAGTAGTTGGTACAGTAGCCAGCGGCGTGAAAGCAATCAACCTTCGTAAAGAAGATTTTGTTGCGGGAGCGATGGTTTACTCATTAGAACATAAAGTTGTTTCTGCATTCCTTACAACACAGCGTGGGGCTGTGAAACGATTCAATGTATTTGAAATCTCAATGCTCACACGTGCAAAACGTGGACTCATGGTTTTACGTGAATTGAAAACAAAACCACATCGTGTCGTATTCTTAGATGGAGAAATCACTTCAACTAGCGAATATACGATTGTTGCTGGAAACGGCGAAACTAAAGTTGTGAGACCAATGGACTTAACGCTTGTGGATCGCACAAGTAACGGTTCAGCGCTTTTAGGAGATACTGACCAAGAAGTGAAGGCTGTTTTAGCAAACTTTGATTACAGTTCATTAACACAATAATAAAAAGACATAGAAAAGGACTTCCAAATAATTTTGGAAGTCCTCTTTGATTAGAATTTAATTTCAGTTGAATATTGAGAAGCTGCGTTCCAGAGCAGGTACTCGGTAACACCGGCTTCTTTTAGAGCTTGAATCTCCTCGCTGATGACATCAGCAGTATAGAGCTGATAGTTTCCTTCGCCAAGGAAGTCGGCCGTGAAGGCTTGAATCCAAGGTCTTGAGATAGGAGAAGGGTTTAATGTCTTCACATATCCTTTTTCAATCACCATATAACGTTTCACGATTTCGTATGGATCTTTATCAGGATCTTTTACATCAAGCGCGTAATTAACCCAGTGACTTGGGAAAATCATCGGTGAGATAACATCCACTTTATCCGCAATATTGACAAATTTTTGTCCGATACCACCGATTTTTGATTCAGTAATCGCATGCGCTAAAATATCCGCTGATAGATGAACCCCATATGGTTGTAATTTTTCACGAATGAACGCTACAAAGTCTGTGATAGCAGCGATACGAGCTTCATCATCGTTTTTAATATGAGCATAGTCACCTTTATCAAATACTAAGTCATCAGATACTGTCTCGAATCCAAGAGGGAAACGAACGTAGTCTAACTGAATATCTTTAAATCCTGCCTTAGCAGCACCGATTGCGATTTCAGCAATATATTCCCAGTTTTCTTTTAGGAATGGATTTAAGAATGTTTCACCGTCATCCGTATACCACAGTTGGCCTAATGCGTTTCTGAATGAACGCTCAGGGTTTTCCTTTGGAACGTAACGGTCCCCAAAACATACAATACGCGCAATTGGATAGATTTGTTCTTGCTCAAGTCGTTTTAGAAGAGCAGTCGTATCCGTAACTTCATTGACAGTATGTTTTTTAACTAATGGATTATCTGTATCAAGAGGCATGGTAATTTGTCCATAACCATCACGAACGTCGATAACTAATGAGTTGATTGGAGTAGACTTCACGAATTGAATCATGTTTTCTAAGTCTTGTCCTTTTGCACGGAAGGCTTGCAGGTAAACTCCTTTAACCCCGTCTGCAGGATATGGAATGGAAATTCCTGAATCATAAATATGCTCCTGTGGAATATTTGAAGGCATCCGTAGTAAACTATTGGTTCTTAAATTCAACTTACTATCAGCAGCATCTTGTGCGTTTGCAATCGGATAGAAAGCGAGTAGAGAACTAACGGAAGCTACAGCGATCACGCTCGTTAATAAAGTTTTTTTCTTCATAATGATTACTCACCCTTTCCGTTGTTCGCCAAACGAGCTTTTAGAATTCGAATTGGACGATCTAACTCACTGATAGGAGAATTAATCTCTTCGATAATTTGTTGACGCTCGTTAGCAGAGTTGTTTACTTCAATGATGAGTGATCTCAATTCATCGTTTGTTTGTTTTCCTCCAGAAATGCTAACGAAGAACTCAGCTTCTTTTTCTAATTGTTTTTGAGACATTTCAGAGTAGTTCTTTAAATGATTAACAATCGATTGAAGATTTGATACTACAATTTGAATTTCTGCTGAAGGGAGGTTCTTATCCTTCAAGTTACTTAGTCTAGTCGCATCATCTGATAAAACTTTGAGCGATTTTTGCATAGACTTCAACAATTGCTGACGTTCTTGAATATTGGTGAATACTTTACCCGTTTTCTTTGCGTAAGTAGTCATCGTGTAATCTTCTTGGATATCCGCTTCCCAATCTGATTGTAACGAATTTTCTAACGCTTGAATGTCATTTAATTGTTGAACGACAACAGGTAAGGTATCTTGTACTTCTTGAACAGTAGATTCGGCACTTTTCTTTGTATTACCGCAAGCTCCTAAAAATAAGAACCCAGCGCTAATCAAGAATACCTTGGCTGCGATTTTTTTCATAATACACTCCTTTTACAGTAATGCGTTTTCTTGTTGATATTATACGTGTATTTTGATGATTTTTCAATCTTTTGGTTGATTTTTAGGACTTTCTCCCCATTTTCAGTTAAATTTTACCCGTTTTTACCCCTTGAGTGGAAAAAAGTGTTTCATTTTAACCAGATTTTCAGTTCGTTGACTATAAGTTGACTTCTTTGTACAATACTATTATTGAAAAGAAATGGAGAAGTGACATGTTTTTATATTTAATTTTAAGTGCTGTATTAATTATTGCAGATCAATTAGTGAAATTATGGATTGTAAATAATTTTAACTTACATGATGGGATGGAATTCATTAATGGGTTAGTCAGTATTTTATACGTTCGAAACACTGGGGCAGCATGGGGGATGTTTGAAGGGAAGATGTTTTTCTTCTACGCAATCACCGCTGTAGCTGTGGGGACACTTTTATACTTAATGTTTAAAGAAAAAGGGAAATCTAAATTATTATTAACAGCTTATGCTTTTATTCTTGCAGGTGCTGTAGGAAACTTTATCGATCGCATTCGTTTGGGTTATGTAGTGGATATGTTTAAATTTGAATTTATCGACTTCCCAATTTTTAACGTTGCTGATATTTGTTTAACTTTCGGGGTAATTATCTTATTCTATTATGTAATTTTTAAAGAACAATCAAAATAGGAGAGCGTTATGACATCGGTATTTAAAGAATTAACACTTGATTTAGAAAAAACTGAACGTTTAGATAAAGTCTTAACGGCTCAATTAGGACTTAGCAGAAGTACGATTCAGAGTTGGTTAAAAGCAGGGCTTGTATCTGTTAATGGTGAAGTGGTGAAATCCAATTATAAAGCACAAAATGGAGACGTAGTGACAATACTTCAAAGAGGAAGAAGCCATTACCATTAAGCCTGAAGATATTCCGCTAGATATCGTTTTTGAAGATGATTCATTAATTGTAGTGAATAAACCAAGTGGAATGGTTGTTCATCCGTCAAAAGGACACTATAGCGGAACTCTCGTAAACGCGTTGTTATATCATTCAAATAGTTTATCAGATAGCACAAGTGAAGAAATTTACCGTCCAGGCCTTGTTCACCGCATTGATAAGGATACAAGTGGTTTATTAGTGATTGCGAAAAATAATGACGTTCATCAAAAGTTAGCACAGCAGATTAGCGAAAATAAAATGAACCGTGAATACATCGCCATTGTAGATGGTCATTTTGCCCACGAAACAGGTGTGATTGACGCTCCGTTATCTCGTCATCAAACGAATCGTTTAAAACGAGTAGTAGAAAAGGGCGGAAAGAATGCTGTTACACATTTTGAAGTGCTAGATGCATTTTCTGATTATTCGCTAGTGTCTTGTCGTTTAGAAACAGGTCGTACTCATCAAATCAGAGCGCATATGGAGTTTATTAAACATCCGATTGTAAATGATCCTTTGTATCATCCAAAAGGAAAACACGCAACTGAATTTGGTCAATTTTTACACGCGAGAACACTTAGCTTTACACATCCAGCGACTGGAGAAGCGTTAAACTTCCGCGTGGAACCGCCAAAAGAGTTTGAGGATTTTATCCAATTGCATAAAGGACGTTTTTCAGAGTAGAGGAGACGACAATGAAAGAAGTTAGAATTATGGACGAAGGTGCCATCAGCAGAGCTTTAACTAGAATCTCATATGAAATTATTGAGCAACAAAAAGATGTCTCGAACATAGTTATCATTGGAATTAAAACGAGAGGAATTACTTTAGCAAAACGGATTGCTGAAAAGATTTCGGCTCTTGAAAAGAATAAAGTTCCAGTTGGTGAAGTGGATATCACATTATATCGTGACGACAGACATGATAGTAAAAAGACTGACGCCCCGGTTTTAAATGGAACTCATATTCCATTCGACATTAAAGGGAAACAAGTCGTTCTCGTAGATGATGTATTATTTACGGGAAGGACTGTAAGAGCTGCTTTAGATGCGATTATGGATGTTGATAGACCAAAAAGAATTAGTTTAGCGATTCTAATTGATAGAGGACACCGAGAGTTACCAATCCGTCCTGATTTTATTGGTAAGAATGTGCCAACTTCTTTAGATGAAGTGATTCATGTTCGATTAACAGAAGATGATCATTTAGAAGAAGTGATTATTGAAAAATAGTTTATACGATACCTTCTCATTCAATGAGAGGGTATTTTTATTTTAGGAATTAAAATGATCAAATCACATATTTTAGTCGTTTTAAAAACGTAAAAATACGAATTCTTCCTATATAAATAACTATATTACCAATTTCCAAACGTTCGTAAAGTAAACGCAAACAATCATAAAACTGATTATTCGATTACTTGTTTGTAAACGGTTGTAACCAAAAATTGTATATACTATACTAATAGCATGAATTGGTACCGTAACTTATTAAATGATCATTTTCGTAAGACGTTATGATTTTATGATTGTTTAAGGCAAGACAGAAAAGGAGAATGATAGAATGGCAATTCCTAATTTACAAGTTGCTTTGGACCACAACCGTATCGAAGATGCATTAAAAGATGCTCTTGCGGTTGGTAACGAAGTTGACATTATTGAAGCAGGAACAATTTTACTTTTAAACGAAGGAGACAAAGCGATTAAATGCTTACGCAGCGCTTTCCCTGATAAAGTAATCATTGCTGATACAAAATGTGCTGACGCTGGTACAACTGTTGCTAAAAACGTTGCACTTGCAGGAGCTGACTGGATGACAGTTATTTGCTGCGCAACTATCCCAACAATGGAAGCTGCTAACAAAGAAGTGAAATCTCTTCAAGTTGAATTATATGGAGATTGGACATTCGAACAAGCACAACAATGGAGAGATGCTGGTATCGATCAAGCAATCTTCCACCAAAGCCGCGACGCTCTATTTGCAGGAGCTACTTGGACTGAATCTGATTTAAACAAAATCCGTCGTTTAATCGACATGGGATTCAAAGTTTCAGCAACAGGCGGATTAACAAAAGACACATTAAAAGTGTTTGAAGGAATTCCAATTTACACATTCATCGCAGGACGTGGAATCTACGCTACTGAAATCCAGCGCAATCTGCTCGTGAATTCAAAGAAGAAATCAAACGTATCTGGGGTTAATCCCAAGGAGGAAAAACAATGGCAAATATCAAAGATGTAACAAAAGAATCTTGGATCTTATCAACTTTCCCAGAATGGGGAACTTGGTTAAACGAAGAAATCGAACGTGAAGAAGTTAAACCTGGAACATTCGCTATGTGGTGGTTAGGATGTACTGGTATCTGGTTAAAATCAGAAAAAAACACTAACATCTTATGCGACTTATGGTGTGGAACTGGTAAACGTAGCCACGGCAACGGAAAAATGAAAACTGGTCACCAAATGCAACGTATGAGTGGTTGCCAAAACTTACAACCAAACTTACGTACACAACCATTCGTAATCGATCCATTTGAAGTGAAAAACGTTGATGCTTTAGTAGTAACACACATTCACTCAGACCACTTAGACATTAACACAGCTGCTGCAGTTGCTAATAACTGTCCAGAAGCTAAATTCGTAGGACCACAAGAAGTAGTAAACACTTGGTTAGGTTGGGGAGTTCCTGCTGAACGTACTATCGTAGTACACCCAGGAGACTCAGTTAAAATCAAAGACATCGAAATCGTTGCTTTAGAAGCATTTGACCGTACTGCTTTAGTAACAGCTAAAGACGGTGAAGTTCTTAAAGGCAAAATGCCTCAAGATATGGACGAAATCGCTGTTAACTACTTATTCAAAACAAGTGGTGGTAACTTATATCACGCAGGAGATTCTCACTACTCAAACATGTTTGCAAAACATGGTAACGAACATGAAATCGATGTGTGCTTAGGTGCTTACGGAGAAAACCCTCGTGGTATCACGGACAAAGTGACTTCAGTTGATATGTTACGTATGGCTGAATCATTAAACGCTAAAGTTGTTATCCCAGTTCACTATGACATTTGGGCTAACTTCCAAGCAGATCCAAAAGAAATTACAGAAATCTGGAAATTCAAGAAAGATCGCCTAGAATACAAATTCAAACCATTCATTTGGCAAGTAGGTGGTAAATATACTTACCCAACTGACAAAGATAAATTAGAATTCAACTTCTACCGTGGATTTGACGATGTATTCTCAATTGAGAATGACGTACCATTCCCATCATTCTTATAATATTGTCATTAAATAAATTTGGAGAGCCTAGAGCTTAACCCACTCTAGGCTTTACCAAAGTGTAATAATGAATACGATTTCTTAATAACACAAGGAGGAACATATGTTAAAAGAGATTATCGAAAATGGTCGATTTTCGTTCCAAAAAGGTTCTCTATCATGGGAAGAAGCCATTAAAAAAGCTTGCCAACCTTTATTAGAACAAAAGATCATTGAACCTGAATACCCAGGTTACATTATTAGTAATGTTCATGAATTTGGACCTTACATCGTAATTGCTCCAGAGATTTGTATCCCTCATGCTCAAGAAGGAAAAGGGGTAAATGATACTGCTGTAGCATTTATGAACGTCGAAGAAGCTGTGGACTTTGGACCAGGGTGCTGACTACCAAACCACATTTATTCTTCGTTTTAGCATCAACTGATAATGAAAAACACTTAAACAACTTATCAGAGTTAGTGACATTATTAGATGATGAAACAATTATCAATGCGTTTGTTGAAGCGCGCTCAAAAGAGGACTTAGAAAAAATTTTAAAAGGAATAGGTGAATAATAATGGACTTTTTATTCGGTTTTTGGCAATTCTTCTATGCTAACATTTTTACTAAACCACAATATTTCGTTGGTTTAATCGTTTTAGTTGGTTACTTACTATTAGGTCGTAAATGGTACGATGCATTAGCAGGTTTTATTAAAGCAGTTGTAGGTTACATGATCTTAAACGTAGCTGCTGGTGGATTAGTTTCAAACTTCCGTCCAGTTTTAGCAGCTTTAGGGGATCGTTTCGGATTACAAGCTGCTGTTATTGACCCATACTTTGGTCAAGCTGCTGCTGAAGCTGCTTTAAAATCAGCTGGTCATGCAACAGGTTTAACAGTACAAGTATTATTAGTTGCGTTCTTAACTAACTTAGTATTAGTTATCTTCCGTAAATTAACTAAAGTTCGTACAGTATTCATCACTGGTCACATCATGGTGCAACAATCTGCTACAGCAACTTGGTTAATGGCTTTAGCTTTAGGTGATAACGTAAACCAATTACAATTTGTAATCTTATTAGGTATTGTATTAGGTGTATATTGGGCAGTAGCTGCAAACTTAACAGTAGAAGCTACACAAGAATTAACAGAAGGCGGCGGATTTGCAATTGGTCACCAACAAATGTTTGGGGTTTGGTTAGTTGACAAATTAGCTCCTAAATTCTCAGGTAAAAGCGACAAGAAGATTGAAGATCTTGAATTACCAGGTTTCTTATCAATCTTTAAAGAATCAATCGTTGCAACATCAATCTTAATGATCGTGTTCTTCGGTGCAATCTTATTAGTATTAGGTAAAGACTACTTAGTAGGCGTAAATGGACAAGAATTAACAGTTGCTGCTTCTAAATTCAAAATGACTACATTAAAAGCATCAGATGACTTCTTCTTCTACATTTTACAAACAGCATTAACATTCACTGTTTATGTTCAAATCTTACAATTAGGGGTTCGTTTATTCGTTGCTGAGTTATCAGAAGCGTTCCAAGGTATCTCTAACAAATTATTACCAGGTTCTATGCCAGCGGTTGACTGTGCTGCAGTTTACGGATTCGGTTCTCCAAACGCTGTAACAGTTGGTTTCTTATTCGGGGTATTAGGACAAATCGTAGCAATCTTAGGATTAATCGTATTCAAATCTCCAGTATTAATCATCACTGGATTCGTACCAGTATTCTTCGACAACGCTACATTCGCAGTATACGCTAACCATAAAGGTGGTTTACGTGCTGCTTCAGTCTTGACATTCTTATCAGGTGTGATCCAAGTATTAGGTGGAGCAATTGCCGCAGGTGCATTTGGTTTAGCTGCATACGGTGGATGGCATGGTAACTTTGACTGGGATACAATCTGGGTTGGATTCGGATTCTTAATGCAAAACTTCCAATACATTGGTTTAGGTATCGTATTATTAATCTTGTTAGTAATCCCTCAATTACAATACAGCAAACAAAGAACATTACTTCACTATTGCTGAAGACTATGAAACATACTTAGAGTCTAAGCAAAACTAATTTTAATAAGTAAAAGAATATAGTAAAATTAGGGTATCGGGTAGTGTTCTATCCGATACTCTAACAATATAAGGAGATGTAAAATATGAAAGTATTAGCAGCATGCGGAAGCGGAATGGGCTCAAGCCAAATTATCAAAATGAAATTAACTAACGTGTTCAGAAAATTAAATATTCCTTTGGAAGTTCACCACTGTGCAGTTTCTGAAGCAAAATCTTCAGCTAAAAACTATGATTTAGTAGTTATTTCATCAGCTTTATTAGAAGTATTCGATGGTTTAGATTTACCAAACACTAAAATTGTAGGTTTACAAAACTTATTATCTGAAAAAGAAATGACTGAAAAAATTTCTGAAGCTTTAGGCCTATAAGAAGGGGTTCTACAATGGCATACGAACAATTAAAAGAACGTGTATTTAAAGCAAACTTAGAGTTACCAAAACATGGATTAGTTATTTTTACATGGGGTAACGTTTCAGAGTACGACCGTGAAGCAGGGGTTATTGCAATCAAACCTTCAGGCGTTGACTATGATAAACTAACTGCTGATGATATCGTAATTGTGGATATCGACGGAAATAAAGTTGAAGGAGCCTTAAAACCTTCTTCAGACTTAGATACTCACTTAGAAATTTACCGTAATTTTAAAGATGTAAATGGAGTAGTGCATACGCACTCTCTATGGGCAACTACAATGGCTCAACAAGGACAAGAAATTCCAGCATTTGGTACAACACAAGGGGACTACTTCTACGGTACAATCCCTTGCACTCGTGAAATGACTGAAGCTGAAATTAAAGGTGCTTATGAGTTAGAAACAGGTAAAGTAATCGTTGAGACTTTCAAAGATAAAGATCCAAATGCAATTCCTGCAGTTTTAGTATTCAACCACGGACCATTTGCATGGGGTAAAGACGCAATGGATGCAGTTCACAACATTACTGTATTAGAATACGTTGCAAACATGGCATGGCATAACTTTGCTTTAAATCCAAATATGAAGCCAATGTCACAAACAATTTTAGATAAACACTATTTAAGAAAACATGGAGCGAATGCTTACTATGGACAATAAAAAGTTTTATGAACTTGGTTTGTATGAAAAATCAATGCCAAACACACTTAGTTTTAGAGAAAAGTTAGAAACAGTTAAAGCAACTGGATTTGACTTTTTAGAGATCAGTATTGATGAAACTGATGAAAAATTAAGTCGTCTAGAATGGACAAAAGAAGAACGCCAACAATTAGTAAACGATATGTTTGAAACAGGTGTTCCGATTCGTTCAATGTGCTTAAGTGGCCACCGTAAATATCCATTTGGATCTCACGACGAAGCTACTCGCGCACGTAGTCTAGAAATCATGGAAAAAGCGATTCAATTAGCAGATGATTTAGGTGTTCGTGTAATCCAATTAGCTGGATACGATGTTTACTACGAAGAAGGAGATGCAGTAACATTAGATTACTTCATTCAAAACCTTAAGAAAGCTACTGAAATGGCTTCTCAAAAAGGAATTCTTCTTGGGTTCGAAACAATGGAAACTCCATTTATGAATACTGTAGAAAAATCTATGCGTTTTGTTGAATTAGTGAAATCACCATACTTACAAGTATATCCAGATTCAGGTAACTTAATGAACGCATCATTAGAACCTGGTGCAAAAAATGTCTACGAAGATATCGAATTAGGAAGAGGGCACATTGTTGCTGCTCACCTAAAAGAAACAATTCCCGGACATTATCGTGAAATTCCATTTGGTACTGGCCAAATCGATTTCAAACGCATGGTTGATACATTCTTATCAATCGGCGTAAATCGTTTCACTGGTGAATTCTGGTATGTAGGTCAAGAAAACTGGTTAGAAGACATTAAGTTTGCAAACCAATTCTTAAGATCTCATTTTCCAAATAAATAATAAGATTGAAACCTTCCTACAGTATGGAGGTTTCTTTTTTTGGTCTTAAATACCGAACATTCGTTTTTATAGTTCGTGTTTCATACGCTTACATTGTTTTTTCGGTATTTGAAATATGTAAAATGTATGAAAATACTCATATTTACATTGTTATGGGTTGTAATTTTCGTGTATGTCTTGTAAGATTATAAAAGGGGTTAAGAATATCTTAATTTCTAACTATATAACCGTATCTTAGGAGGATATTTTTTTATGAAAAAGTCTTTTTGGTCTAAATTAGCAATTGGTTTATCATCATTGGCGCTTTTAGCGGGGTGCTCAAGTAATTCAGGTTCTGAATCATCTCAAACTCAAAGTGGTTCAAAAACAATCGATACTTTAAAAGTTGCTTTTGTTCCTTCACGTGACCCTGAAACAATTGTTACAACAACAGAACCATTAAAAGAATTATTGAAAAAAGAGTTAGCTAAAGAAGGCTACGATGTTAAAAACGTGGACATCACTGTCGGAACAAGTTTTGACGCAGTAGGGGAAGCATTAGCATCTGGTAGTGCGGATGTAGGTTTCTTACCTGGTGGTACTTATGTTTTATACGACAAAGAAGTTGACGTATTATTAACAGCTACTCGTGATAACTTATTAAAAGATTCTTCTAATCCTAAAGACTGGAATGATGGAAAAGCAACAGAACGTGGTAAAGAGCAAGCCACTTCATATAAAGGTTTAATCATTGCTGGTCCTACTGAGAAAGGGAAAGAATTAGCAGCGAAAATCAACAGCGGTCAAGAATTAACTTGGGACGATTTAAACTCTGCTAAATGGGGAGTATTAGGAACTTCATCTTCTTCAGGTTATATCTACCCAACATTATGGTTACAAGATAAATACGGTAAAGGTATTTCTGACTTACAAAACGTTGTACAATCTGACTCATACGCAAGTTCTGCAGCTCGTTTAGCATCAGGACAAATTGATATCATGGTTGGTTATGCTGACGTTCGTAATGACTACGCTAAGAAATGGACTAGCGATTACGGCCGTTCAGAAGACATCTTCAAAGAAACAAACGTTATCGGTGTTACTCCAGATATTTATAATGACACAATTTCAGTAAGTAAAGCTTCTCCAATCGTAGATGATGCATTTAAAGAAGCATTTGCAAACGCAATGATGAATATCGCTAAGACAGATGAAGGTAAAGAAATTATCAAGATCTACTCTCATAAAGGCTATAAGAAAGCTAACGCTAGCGACTACGATAAAGAACGTGAAGCACAAAAATTACTTAAAAAACTAAAATCAGGTAACTAATAAAATTTGTAATGAATATCAAATGAGGGTTAGGATATTTCTCCTGACCCTTTTTTGAGAGAGAGGCAATAAAATGATTAAATTTGAGAACGTATCTAAGACTTATCCAAACGGGGTTAAAGGTCTTAAAAATATTAATTTAGAAATTGAACAAGGAGAATTCGTATCGATTATCGGGCTTTCTGGTGCCGGTAAATCAACATTAATTCGTACGATTAACCGAATGCTAGATATTAGCGAAGGGAAATTAACAGTTGATGGTATCGATGTTACGAAATTAAAAGGGAAATCTCTACGTAAATTCCGTAGAAATAAGGTAGGGATGATCTTCCAATCATTTAACTTGGTAACAAGAACAACAGTTATTAAAAATGTATTGACATCTATTGTTCCAGATATTCCGTTCTTCCGTTCATTATTCGGTATTTATACAAAACAAGAGAAATTACATGCATTGGAAGCGTTAGATAAAGTTGGCATTGTAGATAAAGCATTTATTCGTGCAGACCAATTATCAGGTGGTCAACAACAACGTGTGGCCTTAGCTCGTACATTGGCTCAAAATCCAGAAATTATTCTTGCCGACGAACCAGTTGCGGCTCTTGACCCAGTGACAGCAAAACGCGTTATGGAAGACTTTAAACGCATTAATAAGGATATGAACATCTCAATCCTTTTAAATATTCACCACGTTGAATTAGCACTTGAATACGCAGAACGCATCCTCGGAATTCGAGATGGTGAAATCGTATATGATGGTCCTAGTTCAGAAGTAACACCAGAAGTCTTGGATCTAATATATAAAGGAAAGGCGGAGGAGTTACATGAAGCTTAAAAAACTCTTCGCACCGAAAGAATATACATTAGAAAACGGGACAACGGTCAAAGAACCACGCTCTAAAGTGATTTTAATTACCATCTTACTATTAATTGCAATGTACTTTGCAGGTAAGATTACTGGTTTTAACTTAAAAACATTGATGACCCGTGGAGGGCAATTCTTCGTTATTATCGGTAAAATGTTCCCACCAAATTGGGAATATTCAAGCTCTATCTGGGATCCGTTAATCGATACAATCAAGATGTCATTACTTGGTTCGTTACTAGGTTCGATTCTTGTAATTCCATTTGCAATTATTGCTTCAAGTAATATTGTAAAAAACAAATTTATCATTAGTTTAAGCCGTTTATTCTTAAGTGTGGTTCGTACATTACCTACATTAGTAACAGCCTTAATTGCGACTTATATCTTCGGTTTAGGTACAATTGCAGGTACATTTGCGATTGCGACATATACGTTTGCTTATTGCGGTAAACAACTGTATGAACAAATTGAAACGGTAGATATGGGCGCTTTCGAAGCTGCAGAAGCACTAGGAGCAACTAAAGGAAAAGCATTCTCTAATGCCATTATTCCTCAGATTTTACCAGGATACATCGCATCTTCTTTATACTGTTTTGAAGGGAACGTTCGTTACGCTTCAATTCTAGGGTATGTTGGTGCCGGTGGTATCGGGATTATCTTAAACGAAAACTTAGGATGGCGTGAATATAGCAATGTCGGTATGATTTTAGTAATTTTATTCTTTACTGTAGTTATTATCGAAAGTATTAGTTATTATTTACGTACTAAATTAGCGTAGGATGGGACAACTATGAATGAAGCAGTATTAAATCAATATCAAAAAGCCCCTCGTACTTGGATCGTAAAATTAATTGTTGTTTTAATTCTTGTAACGCTTGTTGCTTGGTCTGGAACAACGATTGAGTTAAGTAAAATTCCTGAAAACGGGGCAGAAATCTCTAAAAATATTATTAAAGGGATTTTTTCACCTGATACAACACTTCTATTTGATACGACAAATAAAGGTGTAGCTTATCTTTTATTAGAAACAATCTGTATTGCGTTTCTAGGAACATTAGTTGGTTCGATTTTAGCGATTCCTTTTGCATTCTTATCAGCTACTAATATCGTTCCAAAACCTGTAGCGCTTGTTTTCCGTACATTAATCATGGCGATTCGTACTGTACCAACATTAATTTATGGATTGATGTTTATTCGTGTAACAGGTCCAGGTGCCTTCACAGGGTTATTAACCATGTCTGTAGCATCGATTGGGATGATTTCTAAGCTTATATTGAAGCCATCGAAGACTTGGATTACAAGATTTTAGAGTCATTAGACGCTAGTGGCTGTAATTTATATCAAAAGATTCGTTTTGGGATATTACCACAGTTAATCCCTTCATTTATCTCAACAGTGATTTATCGTTTTGATATGAACTTAAGAGATGCGACGGTTCTAGGGATGGTTGGTGCCGGTGGTATCGGTTCACCATTAATGTTTGCCATGAGTGCTTATAAATGGAATGAAGTAGGGGCAATTCTATGTGGATTAATCATTCTAGTATTATTCATTGAGTTTGTATCTACTAAGATTCGTACACGTTTAGCACGAGGATAATTGAACTATTAATCAACAAAAAAACGACTTACAGAGCATTTCTGTAGGTCGTTTTCGTTTATAAAATTGATTATTTCACCTTTGTGAAAATTTCACGAATTAACGGTGCAAAACTATATGCAACAGCTGCAAAGCCAATCACTAAGAAAAATGACAATACAGGAACCGTTTGATAGATAAAGAATAAGCTTGCGGCTACTAAAACAGCTGCCATAATGAATGCTTGAACTGGCATTACAATGATTAATAAGTAACTGTTTTTAACGAGACGCTTTATCGGACTGAAATACTGAGTCGTCATCGCAAGACCAATAATTGAAGCTACAATAGTTACGATTAAAATCAACGCTGATAACACAAATAACATAAAACCAATGATTCTAAATAAATCAGCATTATTATTAGCAAAATTCCAGTAAAATTGAGCCATATAAACCATAGCAGCAATTAGAACTAAATATACGATCCATAGGAGCATCTTTTTAGTAATATCACGTTTAAATTCATTCCAAAACGGCTTAACGAGTGTGCGATTTTCATCCTCAGAAAGCTTAAGTGTCGTATGAATTAATGCAGCTAATGCAGGACCAATAGTTATAATAGGTATACATAGAACGATAAATAATAGATTTAATAAAATAAAATCAGCAACTAATGTAGCGAAATGCCAGAACTTGCTGTCTTGATTATATTGCATGTGAGACCATCCTTATTAATTAATTACTTTAATAGTATACGTTGAGGGGCTTTAAAATGCAATGATGTTTCTTTATCCTATTTTTAGATACATATATAGGTTTACATAATATATATTATACTAAGTTATATATCAAAAAGTTTCTATATCCTCTATCATAAATCAATACGCCCAGCATTTATAAGTAACACTGAGCGTATAATCATTTATATAACTTCTAATGTATCAATATCGATATTCTTATTAATCGATAATAAACATAAAACTTTTCTTGTAACATTTTTGTTACAACTAATGGCTAATGCATCTGCATATATATTCAGTTGCTCTTTATATTTACGTACGATGCTTTGAATTCCTTCTGTAGAATCCACAACATAATCTGTCTTATAGTCAAATACGATAATCTCATCATCTAATTCGATATATCCATCGATAATCCCGTGAATCATCATCAAATCATCTGTCTGAATTGATTTAAAGAATTCATTTGCTTCGAGTACATACGAAAATGCTTGCTCCCGTACTAATGCATGTGAATTTTGCACAATCCATTGACCAAATGATGATTGGAAAAATTCGTAAGCCTGTGTTACAGGAACTTTTGCAGCAACTTCTGGTGTAATTTCATTGGATTCCACTAAACTTCGAAGTAATTGTTCTAATGAATCTAATGTAATGTCACTTGTAAAGTCAACCTTCTGCATTAATAAGTGAAGAGCACTACCTCTTTGTGCGCCAGAAACCGATGCTGAAGCAGTTTCCATAAATCGTGGTTGTCTCCAATGTAGGAGAGAGGTAAATCGCTCTTCTCCCCTCTTCTATCAAGCTATTTTGCGATAATTCTTCGATAATTGGATCTTCAAGCACACGTTTCAATTCAGAAACACTTTGATAGCTCGTTGTTTTACTTTCAGTTTCAAATTGATAGTTTTGCTGAATTGTTTGAAGCATTTGTTGTACTCGAGACTTCAATTCACGTGGAGAATCGGCTTCACTGTAGTATTCATGCCAATCTTCTTGGAAGACTTCTTTACCACTGATTTCGTGAATATATTGTTGACTCTTAGTTACGATATCCGGTTTTGCAACAATTTCAGGAGTAATCTTGTATTGTTCCCGAATAGCACTCAGTAGCATCCAGATTAAGGAATGTGCCACTCTTGAACCGTGCTTGATAAGGTAAAATTTCGCTAGATTCATTTGTTAAAAAGGCATATTTCTTCTTAAATGACTCATAGTTTTTAAGCGTACCTACAATAATTAGCTTTTCACGTGCACGTGTCATTGCTACATATAATTTACGCATCTCTTCAGATAATAATTTCTTCTTCTCGAAGTTTCTTGTGGCTACAGCCTGAACTGTTGGATACGTAATGCGTGTGCTTAAATCAAAGTAATTCGTACCTACACCAATCTCATCAGAGCACATAATAGATGCTTTTAAGTCCTGCATGTTAAATTTACGATTGGTGTCAATTAAGAATACAACAGGGAACTCTAACCCTTTACTTGCGTGAATCGTCATCACTTGAACAGCGTTTGACTCTGTTGCAATCGGTGCTTCGTCTAGGTCTTTTTCTTTCTTTTGTAGTGCTTCTATAAAGCGAATAAAGTTACGAACGCCTTTAAAACTACTTGATTCGTACTGGTGAGCGTGCTCGTATAAAGCGTGTAAGTTTACAGCTCTTTGCGCACCGTTAGATTGTCCATGGACATATTCTAAGTAATGAGTATCCATATAAATTTCCCAGATTAGCTGAGCAATTGATTCGTTATTTGCGCTGTCTCTCCATTTATTTAATAGTGTTAAAAAGCCTTCTAGACGCTCTTTAAGCGCTAATTGTTGCTTAGAATCATAATAATCGACTTCTTGGAGTTTAAAATCAGAAACAAAACTGGCAAACTGCTTCGTAGTAACTTGTATTTTTCGATGACTTTACGAATGTGTGCCAATGCGATCTCATCTAATCCCTACAAGTCCTGAACGCAATACAGCTACTAACGGAATATCTTGCAATGGATTATCAATCACTTTTAGTAAAGAAACCATTGTCGTAATCTCTGTACGTTTAAAGTATGATTGCGCCTTTTGAACGTTTACTGGAATTCCCATAAGCAGCAAAAATCGATTCAATCTTATCATTGTTACTCTTTGTTGAAGAAAGAATAGCAAAGTCTCCATAAGTTACTGGACGTTTTGCATCTGCCTTATCATTCATCACTTCAAAGGTGTCTTTATCATCTCTTGAATGCGTTGCGCTACATAATGAATCTCATTTTCTACTTTTTCAAATCCTTCAGCATCGTCTAAATCATCCGACTTTTCATCTAAATCCACATCTTCAATTAAAATAATTTCACTGGATTTATCGTCATCTTGAGAATAAGAGAGATTCCCTGTTTTAAGCGCAGCGACATCGTCATATTCCACTTGTCCCAACTCTTTATTCATAATTTGTTGGAATACTTTATTCGTAAAGGAAAGAACTTCATCTCTAGAACGGAAATTCTCTGCTAGGACGATTCTCTCTCCACTCTTTCCTTCGGCATACGCTTCGTATTTTTCTCGGAAAAGAGACGGGTCTGCTAGTCGGAAGCCGTAGATAGATTGTTTCACATCACCTACCATAAAACGGTTATCAGGCTTACTTACGAGCTCTAAAATCGCTTCTTGGACACGGTTAACGTCTTGATACTCATCTACCATGACTTCTTTAAAGTGATTTTGATAGTATTCTGAAGCAATCTTTAGCCCATTTGAATCTAATTTTGTCAGAATTCTCAAAGTATCATGTTCTAAGTCTGAGAAATCAAGCTTATTTAACTGATGTTTTTCATCTTGGAATCGGTCATAGAACATCACTGCAATATCTGAAAGTTTCGATAGAATTCGATTTACTTTTGTCATTTGCTGCAGCTGAACTTCTGGAGAAATCGCAAAGTAATCCTCTTTGATTTTTTGGAAGTCTTTTTTCAACCCTTCACGAATTGCTTTAATCTCATCTAGGGTTTCTTTAAAGGTCTCATCCACTTTAGCTGTAGACCAGTTCTTGAATTTTCTGTCTTCAAATGCTTGATACGCAAAAACGTATGACTCCTCTTGGATATGTACCAAAATCGTTTTTACGAAGTCTAAATCATCTTCTAAAACAGCTTGATGCTTCGGAGCTCCAAGAAGTTCGATATCTTTAAGAAGTTGATCGTATTGAGTAACAAGGTAACTTAACTCTTCGATTAATGCTGGTTTTACGTACGTTTTAACGAAAGGTGTTGAAGCATAATCACTTCCAACTGAATAGTTCTCTGTTAAATTGGATAGCCATGTTTTAGGCTCTCTTTTCGAACGAGAATATTGGTATAGACGGTAAACAGTATTCGTAATACCATCGTCCGAACGGTCATTTGAGAACGTTGAAAATACTTCTTCGTATTCAGGATGTTCGAGAAGTTCTTCTTCTAGGGCCCTCCATACCTTTTCTTGTAGTAGTTGACCTTCGATTTCATCCATCATCGTGAATACTGGATCAATACCCGCTAAGTAGAAATAACGACGAATCACTTTCATACAGAAACTATGGATTGTCGAAATCATAGCAGATGGAATGAGTTGCAATTGTTTCGCGAAACGTTGCTGAAGAATTTCATCCGTTGACTTTTCAATCGCTTCTTCTAATTTAGCGCGAAGACGCTCCTTCATTTCCTTTGCTGCAAGTTCCGTAAAGGTCACAACTAGCAATTCATTAATGTCGATCCCCTCTTGAATATGCATCAAAATACGTTCTACAAGAACTTTTGTTTTCCCTGAACCAGCTGAGGCAGAAACAAGAAGATTGTTCCCACGAGTAGCTATTGCCTTCCATTGATCAGGTGTTGCTTGTAATCCTTTCTGGTTTCTCTGGAATCATTCTTCTGTCTCTCCTTTCTTCTCTTGTAATTCATCTTGAATAAATGCAATCCCCTCTTCTTTTTCAAATTTTGGAAGAGTACGATATCTATTTTCTGGGTTTGTAGCATCGAACTGTGCAATACTACTAAATTTACCGGATACAGAATCCGCATATTGTTTAAAGTCCTCGTAAGGAGCTAGTGTGATATCACCAGATAGGATACCTTTACCTGCTTCTTGAATCTTCTCCCATACGAAATCTTTGAATAACATCAATTCTTCTGTTGTATAAATGCCATTTTTATAAGTAGCACTGATGCCACCATCTTTTTTCAGTGCAACATTCAAGACATTCGATTTACTTGTCTCAACTAATTCCGGATTAAGTCTAGCAATTTCATCAGAGTTGATTAATCCACGATGTTTAAAGGCTTTAGTCCATTCTTGCATAAACTTATCTTCTGTTGGAACTTCTTTAATGCTGAATTTTGGATTATGCACATGAATATAGCTTGCCTCGAGTGGCGTTGGAATTACGCCTTTTTCACTGCGAATAATTTCTTCAGATACTTTCAAATATGTTAATAGTTGGATTTGAATCCCAGCAATGAGTTTTGCAATTTCGAATCTTTGTTCAGAAGACTTATAATCAATAATCCCGTTATAGATTCCGTTATCTGAGTGCAATAAGTCGATACGGTCAATCTTCCCTCGTAAATGAATCGATTGATTTTTACCGATTGGGATGTGGATTGGATAGTTTCCTGAAGTGCCGAATACGACTTCGGTCATCCAAGGTTTTGTCTCTAGCGCTAAGGCTTGTTTTTGAAGCGCATTTGTAGTTTGCATTAAAGTTTGGTGTAACAATCCTTGGACGAAGTTTAAACGTCTAGAAGAGCCTAAAATCGCAAATTTCGGATTATCTTTCATTCGATTGAAGACGTCTTTTTCAACAGCCAACTTTTGCTCTAACGTTAAGTCTCTTAAAGATAATCCAAGAGCATTCAATTCTTTAATAAACTGATCGAAGAATTCATGGAAGTATTCTCCTGTATTGGCTGGAGAAAGCTCGAATTCTTGGCGTTCTTTCAGTCTTAATCCGTATTGTAAGAAATGACTAAATGGATCCTTATAGTAAGTTTCAATTTGAGACGTTGATAAATTCAATTGATTTCCATAAAGCTCTTGTGCAAGAGAAAGTGGTAATTTACTCGCTACATTTAATCTGAAGACAGATGCCAGTAACGCATGATAGTTAGCGCTGAATGCAGCGTCAGCTTTTAGTAAATGTGGAATTAAGATCCATAAGATATCAATCTCGTCTTTTTCTTTGAACTTGTTTTCTCTCATCTTCAATAGAAGCGTTGTAAAAAGTTCAAACGGAACGACAAAATCTCCTTGTTCTAAACGGTTTTGTCGATTGACTGACCCATCAATTTCTTCTAGTTTCATACTGTTTTAGTAATCGTTGAACAAAATTTGAAACGAGTTGTTCCTTACCATCTTTAGAAACAGCACAAGATAGATAAAGATGCTCTGTTGCGCTCATGAGTAACTGATAGAACACGAATGGTTCAACGGATTGCAGTTGTCCTGTTGTAGGCGCTAGGAAACGTCCACTATCTAGTTGATTTGAGAATAGCTCACGTTCGTCGTCCGTTAATAACCCTGTCTCATCAATATTTCGTGGCATTACACCTTGCGTGAGTCCGACTGCAAAAGTAATTTTCTTAGGTAAATATCGAACAGAATCCATTCCTGTAATCGTTAATTCATCTAATGTAGAAGGAGCTAAATTATAGTGAGTTTGTTCAAATCCTGTATGAAGTAACATCATAAAGGTTTCCCAATCAAAAGTATTTTTCTCCGAAAATATAGATATATTCATCTAATAAACGGATAAATTCAGACCACACTTGCTCTTGACGTCTTGCTGTTTCGACGTCTCCTTCTTCAGCAGCAACATCTCTCCAGTAAATAACGGATTGATCTAATCCTAGAGTCGTCAATAATTGATACAGTACAGTAACTGCTTCAGTCGTTGTAGCTGCTTGTTCTAGTTTCTTGAAATGCAGGTAGTAATACGCTTGTTAATTCATCTCGAAGTTCTTGCGCTTTTAAAAGTATTTGCGTATTTTTATCCGTCACTTCAACTGTAGAATCTTCATCAATAGAATCTTCCACATAGGCCCAAGGTTTTCCATTGGTCCATTGATACCCTTCGTAACCATTAGCAAGAATAACTGTTTCCGTTTCATCTAATTGTTGTCTAAAGGCTTGTAATTGGTCCTTAAATGGAGTTTCATCGTCTTTATGCCACAAGACATATTCGCTACGAAGAAGACTCATAATATCGGCATAACGCCAATCATATTGCCAAATATGCATAGAGTGCATCCAGAACTTGAATAATTGGATGATGCTCCATTGAGTCGGATAAATCGATAAAACCAGGAATATCGTATTGTTTCAAAAGAGATTCTAAGAATAAATGATTTTCTTCTAGATTACGTCCCAAAATTTGAATGTCTTTGTAACGAACTTTACCCTCTTGTACCATTCTCTTAATTTGGGCAAATGTCTCTTGATACTCTTCTCTTTCATCTGTGTATTTAGTAAAAGTGATTTTTTGCAATGGGAGCTTATCTTTGGCTGTTGTCTTCACTTTTGGAAGTCCACCATTTGTTTCAAGCCAAAACTGCTCTACTACTTTAAATTCTTCATCAAATAGTGAATCACTGTCTTCCCATTCGATGATGCGCGCTAAGTCCTCTCCTCTATTCACCCATCTTGAGAGTCTTTCTAAGAGAATTCTGTTTGAAGTAAATAATGAATCCCCTGCTACATTCTTAGCGGTATGGACCCCATATGTCGTTAATGTTGCATGAAATTCAACAGTTGCCCCACTTGCTACTAGGGCTTCAATCACTTCCATTTCAGCCTTTGTTAAAATGACCATTTCATCGATTGCAATAAAGGTATTGGATAAATTTTTAGTTGCAATCACGCTGCATAACTGCGCATAGCTTTCTTCTTGATGAACGAAATCTTCCTTTAGTGCTTGTGTAAAGTAACGATAAATAATCCCAAATTCTTTTAATCGTTGCTCATTTTCTGAAGGAGTGGACACTTCAAAAAAACTAGAGAAATCCTCAACTTCAATTCCTCCGATTTGAAATTCATTCATAACCTTGCATAATTGTTCAATGAATCCTTTATGGCGAGCTTCATTTTTAAAGAGTACAAGCTCCTCTGAATGTTCTTCTAAAATTGATTTCAAAAGCATCGTAATTCCGACTTTTGAAATAGATGTTTTTTCAGTAATGGATTCATTTCTTAATAAATACCATAATAACCGTTTGAAACTATACACTTGAAGTCTTGTAGAAGCGAAGCTACGAGATGATGAATCCGTTAATATCTCTCCGACTTGTCGTATCATCTCCATTTCGGCAGTAAACTTAATATGATCAGGTACAATATAATAAACTTGATGTGCTTCATCTTGTTTAAGCCACTGCGCAAAACGGTCGGCAATCTTCTTTGATTTATTAACAGATTTCTTTGAAATAACAGCATTAAATCCCATTGATGCGTCCTCCTTTTTAAGTCTTCTCTAGTATATCATGAAATCTAGAAAAAGCGCTTTAAAAATTGAAATAAAAAAACACTTTTAGCAGTTTCCTACTAAAAGTGTACTAGTCTCTTCTATAAAATTATCCCACTAATTTTTCTAAAAGATCAGGACGGAATCCGAAGAATGGTTCTACGCCATCAGCTACGATAACAGGTAATGATTGAAAACCTAATTCCTTCACTTCTGCTAAAGCTTCTTCTGACTCGAAAACATCTTTTACAGTGAATTCCACGTTGTTATTTTCGAAAAATTGTTTTGTAAAATTGCATTGCATGCAATTTGGTTTTGAATAAAGAATAATATTGCGATTTGACATATTACTTCTCCCCTTTTTTTTTTTTCTGACAGAAGATATCATACATCATTTTGAATCAAAATACAATATATAGTTCTTATGAAAATGCATTTTCATTTTGAAACACAATATATAGTTTAGGCAGATTACTTATAAACGCTGGTATCATAGCCTTTGTTAGTCACATATCCATCTTTTTCCCAAATATTTTTCTTGCGTTTTTTTGCTTTCTTTTCAATTTCTTGGAATTGTTTCAATAAGCTTGTGTTTGGTTCGTAGGCATACCCAACTCTGGCAAGCCCCTCTTCAATTAAAATATCTTGAAGTAATTTTCCATCGACATACACATACATTAATGCACGATCATACTTATCCGCATGGTCACCAACATCGAAACTTCCTTCGATTTTCTTAGCGTTTGTTAATAGTTCCTCAGTACGTTTCTTCGCTTCATCTGCAAAAGGTTGAGCTTCTTTACCCTCTTTTGCTGTTTCTGGAGCATCTACAATGAGTAGACGCACTTTAAATTCTTTCCCTTCATAACTGAGGTGGAATGTATCTCCGTCTGCTCCGTATACATATTTAAAAGGATATTTTTTCATGCTCTCAAAGTAATCAAAATTCGTTCCCGTAAATGAAGAATTAGAAGCATTTTGAGACGTTTTCGATGAAGAATGCGTATTTGATTTATTCGTTGCCTTTTGCTCTCCAAAAGCCTTGTAAAGAGCAAATACAACCACAATTATAATTGAAATAATGGTACTAATCATTTTCCATTGTTTTTGGGTCATTTTGTTCCTCCCTAATAAATAAAAAAGAGGCAAGAGCCCCTTTTCTATTCAAATTAAACTTCTAAAAGTTCTTTTTCTTTGTTTGCTGCTAATTTGTCGATGTTTTTAACACTGTCATCCGTAACTTTTTGGATGTCTTTTTCAAGTGTGTGTAATTCATCTTCAGTAATTTCTTTAGCTTTTTCAGCTTTTTTCGCTTGGTCAATTGCATCACGACGAATATTACGTACGCTTACTTTTGCACTCTCAGCTTCTTTACCTACTTGTTTAGCTAATTCTTTACGACGTTCTTCTGTTAATTGTGGGATAATTAAACGAATAACAGAACCATCACTTGTTGGAGTGATTCCGATATCGCTCATTAAAATCGCACGTTCAATATCGTTTAATGAAGATTTATCATAAGGTGTAATTAAAAGCATACGTGCTTCTGGAACAGTGATTGAAGCTAATTGGTTTACTGGAGTTAACGCTCCATAGTATTCCACTTCTAAACGGTCTAAAAGACTTGCGTTTGCACGTCCAGCACGGATTGATCCTAATTCACGTTGAAGCGCATCTTCAGATTTTTTCATACGTTCTTTCGTATGAGCTAAAATTTCGCTAGTTGACATTACCTATTTCCCCCTAACTGTTGTACCAATGTTCTCCCCTAATACAACGCGTCTAATATTTCCTGGTTCGTTTAAATTAAACACAACTAATGGAATATCATTATCCATAGATAGTGAGCTTGCTGTTGTATCCATAACCTTCAAGCCTTTTTGGATAACATCTAAGTGTGTTAATTCATTATATTTCTTCGCATTCACGTCTACACGTGGGTCGGCACTATAAACGCCATCCACGTTATTTTTCGCCATTAAGATTGCGTCTGCTTCGATTTCAGCAGCACGTAAAGCAGCGGCTGTATCTGTTGAGAAGTAAGGGTTCCCTGTACCACCCGCAAGATCACAACACGTTCTTTTTCTAAGTGACGGACCGCTCTACGACGGATATAAGGTTCAGCGATTTGACGCATATCAATAGAAGTTTGAACACGAGTTGGAACTCCTACGTTTTCTAAAGCGTCTTGAAGTGCTAATGCATTCATAACAGTTGCTAACATTCCCATATAGTCTGCTTGAGCGCGTTCCATACCAACTTCTTCACCAGTAATTCCACGCCAAATGTTACCACCGCCGACAACAATGGCAATTTCAACTCCTAGATCATGAACCTCTTTTAACTCTTTAACAACTTCTTTAATCGTTGGTGGGTTAATACCGAAGCCTGCTTGGCCTGCTAATGCCTCACCACTTAATTTTAAAACAACACGTTTGTATTTTGGTTCAACCATTGCTTTATCTCCTTAATCTTTATAAAAAAAGGGAATAGCGGGTAGCTATCTACCATATTCCCTCACATGAACAGTGATTATTTTTTAACTTGTCCCATAACTTCTTCTACAAAGTTATCAACACGTTTTTCTAAACCTTCACCAACTTCATAACGGTGGAATAATTTAACTTTTCCGCCTTTAGAAGCAACGAATTTAGATACAGTTTGATCAGGATCTTTAACGAATGGTTGGTCGTTTAAGCTGATTTCAGCTAAGAATTTGTTTAAACGTCCAGCAATCATTTTTTCTACGATGTTAGCTGGTTTACCTTCGTTTAATGCTTGTTCAGTAAGAACTTTCTTTTCGTGTTCTAATTCTTCTTCAGAAACTTGTGAACGGTCAATATATTTAGGGTTGATTGCAGCGATGTGCATTGAAACATCTTTAGCTGCTGAATCGTCTGATGAACCTTCAACAACAGTTAACACACCGATACGTCCACCCATGTGTAAGTATGCACCGAAAGCATCTGCATCAGATTTTTCAACGATTTCGAAACGACGTAAAGTGATTTTTTCACCGATAACTGTAGTTGCTTCTGCAATAACGTCAGAAACTTTACCGTTTGGAGTTTCAACTTCAAGAGCTTCTTCTAATGTTGATGGGTTTGCTTTTAAGATTGCTTCTGAGATTTCTTTAACTAATGCTTGGAATTTGTCGTTTTTAGCAACGAAGTCAGTTTCAGCATTTACTTCTAAGATAACTGCGCGGTTTCCTTCAACTAATACATTAGTGATACCTTCTGCAGCGATACGGTCTGCTTTTTTAGCAGCTTTAGCTAAACCAGCTTCACGTAAGTAGTCAACCGCTTTGTCGATATCTCCTTCAACTTTAACTAATGCTTTTTTAGCATCCATCATACCTACGCCAGTCATGTCGCGTAATTGTTTTACTAATTGAGCTGTAACTTGAGCCATTCTCAATTCCTCCTATAATTTGCTTTTTAAATTTTTTTACAAACTTTTTTTAAAAAAAGCTGTTTGAATTGAAAAGTCTATTTCGCCTCTTTCTGATTCAAACAGCTTAACAGTTAGTGATTATTCAGCGTTGTCGCCTTCAACTAATTTCGATATCTTCTAATGAAGTATCTTTATCTAAGTCTTCAACGTCTACTGCTACGTCTTCACCTTGGTTACCTTCGATGAATGCATCAGCCATTTTAGCAACGATTAATTTAACCGCGCGGATAGCATCATCATTTGATGGAATAACAACATCGATTTCATCTGGGTCACAGTTTGTGTCAACCATAGCAACGATTGGAATGTTTAATTTGTGAGCTTCTTGAACTGCAATGCGTTCTTTACGAGGGTCAACGATAAACATTACATCAGGAATGCGTGGCATATCTTTAATACCACCTAAGTATTTTTCAAGTTTGTCTAATTCTTTTAATAGAATACCAACTTCTTTTTTAGGTAATACTTCGAAAGTGCCGTCTTCTTGCATTTCTTTGATTTTTTTCAAACGTTTGATACGTGTTTGGATTGTATCCCAGTTAGTTAAAGTACCACCTAACCAACGATGGTTAACGTAGTATTGACCTGAACGGATTGCTTCGTCTTTAACAGCATCTTGTGCTTGTTTTTTAGTACCAACGAATAATGCAATACCACCGTTTTCAGCAACTTCATGCATGTAGTTGTATGCATCGTCCACTAATTTAACAGTTTTTTGTAGGTCGATGATATAGATACCATTTCTTTCTGTGAAGATGTATCTCTTCATCTTAGGGTTCCAGCGACGTGTTTGGTGACCGAAATGTACACCAGCTTCTAACAATTGTTTCATTGAAATAACTGCCATTTTTGTTTTCCTCCAATTTGGTTTATATTTTCCTCCCCAATTTTCAGCGATAAGACCTCTTCTAAAAGAAGCACCAATCTTAACATCCAATTAGGTGTGAATTTTTTTGGTTTTTACACCATCAATGATTGTACATGAAAGTAATTTAAAATGCAAGAAAATTCTATTGTTTTCATGTTAAAACAATTCTATTTCAATTCATCTTCTTCAAAATAACCTATGCCATTTTCAACTACAAAAGTACTAATCACGTCTCTAGTTTTTCCGTTCACCTCAGCACTACCCTTGAATTGATAGACTCCATCCCAGAAGGTGCCTCTTGGTAATGCTTTCAAGTACTTCTTTAAAGTATTCTAGGTTAGATAACCCTGCTTTCTGCGCTTTAGAAGTTAATTCAGAATAGAAAATGAGATCAATAATTTGCGTAAATTTGATCGTTCTTCATCGCTTGCTTTACATCAATATTGTAAAACCCAGCAGCGTCTTGATCCCCTTTTTCGACATTTCGAAGCGATTCAGCAATTAAAAATGCCGTAAATTCATACCCGTCTGTTGGATAAAAATCAACTCTAGACTCTTTTACCAGCTCAACTTTAAAAGCTGTATTAATGGTATCAGCAATTGTATGAGGCACTTTTAATTTATTTAATTTTTCTTTATAAAGGCTGAGTAAGAAGTTGAATTCCTCATATTTTACTTTATCAAGACGTTCGTGCTCTTTATCAGTTGTTAATAGTTCTTTGATTTTTTGAACATTCTCATTTGAAATCGCTAATTCATATTGATCTCCAGCCTCTTCAGAAATCGTATAATTTTTTGAATAAGAATATCCGTCCGAAAACTGCTCAGTATATTCCAAACTCACTTCATATCCTCGTAATTCAAATGCGTGCTTTTTATTTTTTACTTTTACAGTTCCATTTAGTCCGAAGTCTTTAAACTCCTGAGGATAGTTTTTCCCAGAATTGAAAAAGTGTTGGTGCGGAAATTGTTGAAAAATGCAGTTGAGACTAACAAAATATTTGTAATAATGATTAATAGCAAATCCAAATACAAAATGGTATTTTTGCATCATTATTATCTCTCTATGGAGCCATAGTTTTTGATAAATCGCAATGATAAAAAAATTAATGTAAGAATTAAACTTAAAGCAAATGTTTCAGAAAAAAATGATTCATAAAATTAATGAACTTTAAATTGTCCTTTCATTAAATTCAGCGCTCTGAATAAAGTAACTTACAATTACAAGAACCACTTGAATAATACTTGAATTTCTGATATTTCTGTCCTCTTTAAAGCCCAGCATTAATCGGATTGGATCAATGAGTAAAAAGAGATTTCCAAAAGCAATCAGTGCCCACGATAAAATAACAAAAAACCATGCAAAAGAAGGAACCTCTCTGGATGGATATAAATAGAAAAGAACATTATAGATTAAATATCCAATGATGACAAAACTCAGCCGAAAAAAACTGACTGTATCTCGTTTCATCAAAGCTCCTCCTCACTTATCATAGATTACGGAATTCTCATTTCGTCTGCTTCAAAATGACTACTTCCATTTTCAATCACCATCGTAACCGTCACCCATTGATCTTTCCCATCGACTTTTGTGGTGCCACCGAAACTTATAGGTTCCATCCTCAAGCGTTCCAGACGGAATCTCGGATAGGATTTTTTTAAGATAATCTACACGACTTGCGTTTTTATCTTTTAGGATTTGATCGAACTCAAGGTAATTCACATAACTAAAGTTGGCAATCATCGCCTTATTTAGAATATCAATATTATAAAATCCAGCAACCTCTGTATCGCCATTTTGCTCTATTTTTCAGAGCGTTTTTAATAATCAAGCTATAAAACTCAGGAGGATTTTTTGGATAAAGACTTAAACCGTATTTTTCTACTAGTTTAAACCCAACCGCATTATTCACTTTATCGATTAGTTCTGTATCAATGTTTCGTTTTCTAATTAAATCCTTATAAAGGAATAGCACAAATTGAAATTCTTGTTTCTTTACTTTATCGAACAACTCTTTTTCCTCATCGGTCTCAAGATACTTACTAATTTCTTCAGCAAGCTGATCCTCCAGTTTCGTCACGTGAGTCCCGCTTCGAACTTCTACAACATCAATCAACTCCCAGAAATAAGTACCGTCAGATAGTCTCTCATCATAATGTAAACTAGTACGCAAACCAACATACGGTTCAATTACATTGCGTTTTTTTCTCTGACCTCTACTTTTCCAGTGAAGCCGAAATCTTTAAACTCCTGAATATATTGTTTACTTGAATCAAAAATTGAGGCCTTGCTATTCGTGAATAATAAGAAGTTACAAAGTAAGACCACACCAATCCCACAAACTAAACTGAAAACAGATGATAACTTTTCTTGCTGCTCTACTGCTCTTTTCTGAATGATTCCAATAATGAAAATTACCGAATAGATGATGCTTGTACCAACTAAATGTGGATAATGTTCCACATAATTAATAGGCCACCAGTTCCCAACTGTTAGATTCGTTAGTTGGAAACATAACCCGATACAAGCAGCGATGATTTGAATCATACTAGTTAATTGAATCATTTTGTTCTTTTGGTAAGTATCTCTGTAGTTTTTGACAATATCTCTAAAAAAATAAAAATATTCCCTAAACACAATGATTGCCAAAGATAAAAAAAGAAAGACTGGCCAGACAATAAAGAACGCATAGCCTCCAGAATAATCAATCAAAAAATAGATAAGATTGTATAATAAATATCCCTAATAAGACTAAACTTAGTCGAAAATAGCTAATTTTATATTCTTTCATAGGAAATCCCCCGTAAAATTGTTAACTTTATTATACCATACCTCAGCTAAAAATCGCGGCTTACCTAAGTGTTTTGAACTTACAAAAACTGCTAAATTCACGCATACTACAATTACAGATGAAATAAAAGAGAATGTTATGATTTATAAAATCACTATTTGGATAGTTCGCGGACTACTAGTTCTATTAAATGGATTTGGTGATTACCAAGGTCGAGAAAAAGTACCTAAAGACACAGGGTATGTGCTTGTAGCCCCTCACCGTTCATGGTTAGATCCTGTGATGATGGCGATTGCTGTTTATCCTCAACCTCTTGTCTTAATGGCAAAACAAGAATTATTCAAACCAAAACCATTCGCTTGGTTTATCAAAAAACTTGGTGCTTTCCCCGTAAATCGTGAAAAGCCAGGACCAAGCGCGATTAAATATCCAGTTCAACAAATTAAAGAAAACAAAAAAGCCCTTGTTATCTTTCCAACCGGAACACGATATTCAAACGAGATGAAAGGTGGCGCTGTGATGATTGCTCGTCTAGCAAAAGCCCCTATCGTTCCAATGGTGTATCAAGGACCATTAACTTTCAAGGATATTATTAAGCGTAAGAAAATGCATGTACGCATTGGTGACCCAATCTATATTGCAGACCAAAAACTTACAAAAGAAGAAATTGCCAATTACGATCAAGTACTGATTCAAAAATTCGATGAACTCGATAAAGAAATTGATCCAAATTATGTATATGAATTACCTGTAAAAAAATAACGTTATACCGTATACGGTATAACGAAAAAAACCGGTTCTATAATTTTTAGGGTTGATGGAAAGTTTCCACCAACAACAAAAAGGAATTAAGCAACAATTAGTTGCTAAATCCCTTCATAAATTTCTTCATCAACACTATTTGACAAAGAGCCAAAATTTCTATTGTATTCATGATGAAACAATAGAATTCTTAACACTAAAATTATTAATGATAGAAAAAAATACAGCATAGTTAAAATAAGCTATTAATAATATATTTCCTAGGATGATCTTCCATGGGAAAGTTCCTCTACTCATTTCTTGTGCAGAATAAGCAATTAGACCGCTAATCTCAATTAAATTAACCCCGATAAGATACAAAAAGATTGGTAAAGTCAGAGAGTCCATTTGTGGACCTATCAGCAACTCATTATTGATTACAATGGATGATATAAAAAGACCTATCCCAATGAGTTGTAAGATGAAACTACCAAGAAACCATTTACTCTCTTGTCTTCTTTTTAATAAAATGACTAAATTCTTACAAAACTCTAGTAAAATAATATAATTTAATAGAATAAATATACCACCACCGACAACAAAAAAATGTAGTAATGATACCAGCGTCCTTTGAGTTTAATACCAAAAATCATTATAAGCGTAGTCAGATAAAATTGACATAGTATTTCAATTTTATTTGATAATCGTTCATTTTAAATGCCCTCTTTCAATTATGTTCCAGTTTTTTAAAACTATCAGGATGTACTAACTGTATAAAGATTACAGAAAAATTCTATTTAACTTCCTGGATTTCAACGTGAACGATTCCTTCTTTAACAGAAAAAGTAAACTTAACATTTTTAATCCCGTTAACTGTTGTTACTTCTCCAAACATCATATAAATCCCATCCACGAAATATCCCTCAGGTAATGATAAAATCTTATTTTTTACATAGTCAACATCAGCGTATTTTCCAGTCCGAAAATCGTATCTACGACTGTGATTATAAAAAAATCGAAATACTAATCCATGGTGACTAATTAATTGCTGATTATCAATTGAGTAAAATCCAACTGCGTCATCGTTTCCTCGTTTTTGATTCTGAACTGCTTGTTTAATAAGTTCTATCTGCAATTCTCCATCTTCGTTTTCAGTAAATAAAGATTCATTCACACGAATTACATTGTCATCTTCTTCAGTAGCTTCTTTTCTTTTGTGGTATTTTGAATAGATTTCGTTTCTATTAAGCGAGGTATGAACTTGGTCAAAAACATCTATAATATCACCTTCTAAAGCAGCAATGACTTTATCCGTCATTTGAGTTAACATAGACTGGTAACTATCCTCTTCTTTATATAAACGAAATAAAAATCTAAATGGGGTTGTATTAATCTTATTGAAGAACTCAAACTCTTCATCTGATAATCCCTTTTTAATTTTTTCTTCTTGTATATCGTTAAAAATACTATTAATTTTCCCTTTGTCATAAACTGGTATCTTAACAACTTCTCTCAGTTTCTTTCCATCCCTCATCGTTTCGGAATAAACAAGAGTAGTTTCTACTCCTCTTCCAATTTCATTATCTTTAATCTGTTTAATGGAAATAACTTGAACCTCTCCTTTTAAACCAGCTTCTTTAAACTCTTCGATAAAAGGGCTTGTATTCGACGAAGCTGAAAGGGATTGGTTGGTAAATAATAGAACGTTACTTAAAATAATACAACAAATAGCCAACGGAAGGCGCCCTACCGAGAAGGAAAGTTTATCCTTCACAAGAATGCGCTGTCCTAGAGCAATCATAAAAATAAAAATGTAAACTAAATCTAATAAAATGTAACTATTAAAATGGCTAAAATAAGTAACATAGTGAGTATCCTTCTCATAAAACGGGCTAATTTGCAAATAAAGGCCATAGATTGCCGCAAAACTTTGAAGAATCACTAAAAAGAATATGACGATTTTTCTTAAATTCTTGTAAAGTTTGTAAAATATAATAAATAATGAAGCCATTTGAAAATATAATCCAAACCAACGCAAGAATAAATAAGGGCCATAAAAGAACAATCATTCCCCCATCTGTATTGTATACCGGATAGAATATAATATTGTAGAAAGAATAAGAAAGAAAGATAAAACTTAAATATAAGAAAAGATTTTTTTCTTAATAGTATTCATATATCCTCCACAGAAAATGAATTTTGTTCTATTATACCATAGTTTGAAAGAAATGACTGCGATTGCATAAAAAGTGTTGAACTTGAAAATTTACCATTTTTATCTCATACTACAATTACAGATGAAATAAAGGAGAATGTTATGATATACAAAATCACTATTTGGATAGTTCGCGGACTACTGGTTCTATTAAATGGATTTGGCGATTACCAAGGTCGAGAAAAAGTACCTAAAGACACAGGGTATGTGCTTGTAGCCCCTCACCGTTCATGGTTAGATCCTGTGATGATGGCGATTGCTGTTTATCCTCAACCTCTTGTCTTAATGGCAAAACAAGAATTATTCAAACCAAAACCATTCGGTTGGTTTATTAAAAAACTTGGTGCTTTCCCGGTAAATCGTGAAAAACCAGGACCAAGCGCAATTAAATATCCTGTTCAACAAATTAAAGAAAACAAAAAAGCCCTTGTTATCTTCCCTACTGGAACACGATACTCAAACGAGATGAAAGGTGGAGCAGTCATGATTGCTCGTTTAGCAAAAGCCCCTATCGTTCCAATGGTGTATCAAGGACCGTTAACATTCAAGGATATTATTAAACGTAAAAAAATGCATGTACGAATTGGCGACCCAATCTATATCGCAGACCAAAAACTAACAAAAGAAGAAATCGCAAATTACGATCAAGTACTGATTCAAAAATTCGATGAACTCGATAAAGAAATTGATCCAAATTATGTATATGAATTACCTGTAAAAAAATAACGTTATACCGTATACGGTATAACGAAAAAAACCATCGGAATTTTCCGATGGTTTTTCTTTATTATTTTTTAGCTCTTTTTTTAGCTTGTGCTTTCATTGAAGCAGCAATTTGACGAACTTTTTGTTCAGATGGTTTTTGACCCATTTGAGTCATCATACTACGAATCATATCTTCATCAAATGGTGGGTTTTCTGCAAAGTAGTTCATCATTGTACGACGTGCGATAAAGAAACCACCGATCGCACCTGCGATTGCAGCAAGAATCACGATTAAAATCCATGCTCCTGTTGACATTGGCTTTCTCTCCCTTCAATATGTGTATCCTCATCTATTGTACTAGATTATGAGGAAAATGAAAAGCCTTGCGGTAAAGTTTTCATTTGTTAATTTTGCAAATCAACTACACATTGAAAAATTATTTTACTAAGCTTTTTGCCAAAACATAGTTCCCTAAAGTAGCAGAACCATTATTATCAACGGCAGGAGTAACAATAAAGTCTTTTACTGGTGGTGTTGGTACATATCCGTTTAGTAATTCCTCAAACATACGATGAACGCGTTCTAACATATGATTTTGAGCCATAACTCCTCCACCAAAAACAATCTTTTCAGGACGGAAAGTTAATGTTGCTTGAAGAGCTGCTTGTGCAATATAACTAGCTTGAATATCCCAAACATCACTAGCGATATCGATATGTTCCCCACGAACTCCAGTACGAGCTTCTAAACTTGGGCCAGCTGCTAAACCTTCAAGACATCCTTTATGGAAAGGACAAACGCCATCGAAGTTATTTGCTACATCAATTGGGATGCTTTACTACATAAACATGTCCCCATCTCAGGGTGACTAGTGCCTCCAATAAATTCACCACGTTGAATCACACCCGCGCCAATTCCAGTACCGATTGTGTAATACACAAGTGTTTCAATGTTTTCTCCACGATTGTTACGAGCATATACTTCTCCATATGCAGAACTATTTACATCTGTTGTAAAGTAGATTGGGAACATCTAGTCTCTTTCTTTAATGCTCCCTACAACATCCACATTTGCCCAATTTGGTTTTGGTGTTGTAGTGATATATCCATATGTTTTAGATTTTGGATCCACATCAATCGGTCCAAAACGAACCGATTCCGATTGCAGCTAGATTTTTTTGAATTTAGCAAAAAATCTGCAGTTTTTCTTTAAAGTCTCTTTGAGGTGTTGTTGTTGGAAATTGCAGTTCCTCTACTGTGTTGAAAATTCTTCATCCGCTACTGCACAAATAAACTTTGTGCCGCCAGCTTCTAAACTTCCATATAAGTTTGTCATAGGCCTAAAAGCTCCCTTGGTTATTTTTTTATTATTGTATCATATTTTTTTACCTAAAAAGAAGACGAATCCTGTAATAGAATTCGTCTTCTAGAAAAAAATTATACATGTAATTCTAATACTCGAGTTTTATTCGTAACAGAACCAGTTGCGATTGGAGTCACTTCTGCATAATCCATTGTGTTAGTGATAATGACCATTGTTGTGTCATCTAACCCATTTGCAGCAATCACTTCAGAATCAAATGTTCCGATGATATCTCCTGCTCTTACACGGTCTCCTTGAGATACTTTTGCTTCAAATCCTTCTCCATTCAATGAAACAGTATCGATTCCGACGTGAATAAGAATTTCAGCTCCATTATCTGTTTTTAATCCATAGGCATGACCTGTTGGGAACGCAATCGCGATTTCGGCATCTGCTGGAGCGTATACAACTCCTTTAGAAGGTTTCACTGCAATCCCTTGTCCCATTACTCCGCTAGAAAATACTGGATCATTTACTTCGCTTAAAGCCACAACTTCGCCAACGATTGGTGAACGTAATTTTTCATCAGCACGTTCAGTCGCTGGTGCAACTACTTCTTCTTCCTCTTGAGTTTCTTGTGAAGAAGGTCCTTCTGCTTCAACAGGAGTATCTAACATTGAATCGTCGTAACCGAATAAATAAGTAAACGTAAATCCTAATGCAAATGATACTGCAACCATGAATAAGTATTGTGGTAATTGTCCATTTCCGACATATAGCATTGAACCAGGAATGATTGTAATCCCGTTACTTGTACCCGCTAATCCTAGTAAAGCTGAAAGAGCTCCACCTAACGCACCTGCTAATAATGAAAGAACGAATGGTTTACGGAATCGTAAGTTTACCCCGAAGATAACAGGTTCAGTAATTCCAAGGAAAGCTGATAAAGCTGCTGGGAATGTTAATGCTTTTAATTTTGGACTCTTCGTTTTAACACCAATCGCAACCGCTGCTGCCCCTTGAGCTGTCATCGCAGCAGTAATAATCGCGTTGAATGGGTTTTGTCCAGTTGCTGATAATAAGTTGATTTCTAATAAATTGAAGATATGGTGAACACCAGACACAACGATTAATTGGTGTGTACCACCGATGATTAATCCACCAAGACCAAATGGTAAATACAATACAGTTGTTGTAAGTGAAAGAATCACTTTTTCTACCTGATGGAAGATTGGGCCTAATACAAATAGTCCTAAAATTGACATTACAAATAATGTAATAAATGGTGTTACTAATAAGTCCAATACTTCTGGTACATATTTTCTAACCCATTTTTCAAAATTAGCACCTACAACCCCGATAATAAACGCTGGTAAAACAGAACCTTGTAAACCAACGACATCCACAAGGCCGAAGAATTTGATAGGAACAATTTCCCCACCTTGAGCAACCTCCCAAGCGTTAGGAAGAGAACCAGAAATCAACATCAGTCCTAGTACAATCCCGATTGTTTGATTTCCACCAAACACTTTAAACGTAGACCAAACTACTAAGGCTGGCAATGCAATAAAGGCAGTGTCTGTTAAGATTTTAGAATAGATTAAGAAATCAGATGGTAATACAACACCAAAAGCCTCTAATAATCCACGCAGACCCATGAAAAGACCTGTCGCAACAATCGCTGGAATGATTGGAACGAATACATCCCCGAATGTACGAACAGCACGTTGGAACCAGTTTCCCTTGTTTTGCTGCTTCAGCTTTCATTTCGCTAGTTGTTGAAGTTGGTCAAGCCAAGAGATACCACTTCATCATAAATACGGTTTACAGTTCCTGTACCAAAAATAATTTGGAATTGCCCTGCGTTGAAGAATGCTCCTTGAACTTTCTCAATATTCTCGACTCTATTTGTATCGATTTTTTCTTTATCTTTTACCATGATACGAAGACGCGTTGCACAGTGCGCTACACTACTCACGTTGTCTTTGCCACCAATGGCTTCGATAACACTTTTTGCAATTTCAGTATTATTCATCCATTACACTCTCCTTTATAAAAATTGTTACTAATAATAGCACATTTATTTCATTTCGAATTGTATCATTATACCGCTATAAGTCAAGTTACATCTGATATTGAATCACAAAAAGAACACTTCACCCAAAAAAGCTTGCATTTACGCGCAAAAACACGTACTGTAAAGATACAATTTTAGAGGAGGAATCCATCATGAAATGGACAACTGAAATGAGATATAAAACGCTATGAAGATTGGTCAGAGGCTGAAAAAGATCAATTAAAGTCTACAATGGAAAAATCCCCTTGGAGAGCGAAATACCATGTAGAACCATCTAGCGGATTATTAAATGACCCAAATGGTTTTTCTTATTTTGATGGCAAATGGATTTTATTCTACCAAAACTTTCCTTTTGGCGCTGCTCATGGTTTAAAATCATGGGTACAACTAGAAAGTGATAATCTTGTGACCTTTAAAGAAACTGGAGTCAAGGTACTACCAGATACTCCACTCGATAGTCATGGTGCGTATTCAGGAAGCGCAATGCAATTTGGTGATCAATTGTTTCTATTTTATACAGGAAATGTTAGAGATGAAAATTGGGTTCGCCATCCTTACCAATTAGGGGCACTGATGGATAAAGACGGCCATATTGAAAAACTTGGAAAAGATTTGATTCCACAAACCAAGTGATGCTACAGATCACTTTAGAGACCCTCAAATTTTCCAATATAAAGATCATTATTATGCGATTGTAGGTGGTCAAAATCTAGATAAAAAAGGGTTCGTTCGACTCTACCGAGCTGTTAATAACGATTATACAAATTGGGAAGAAATTGGAAATCTAGATTTTAAGAATGACAATACCGCATATATGATGGAGTGTCCGAACTTAGTATTCGTAGATAACAAACCCGTACTCATTTACTGCCCTCAAGGATTAGATAAAGACGTATTCCACTACGATAATATTTATCCAAACTTATATAAAATCGGTGAAACATTCGACCCAGAAAATGCGACAATCACACCCGTTTCTGAGCTCCATCAATTAGATTACGGTTTTGACGTCTATGCTACTCAAGCATTTAACGCACCGGACGGTCGTGCGCTTTGCATTAGCTGGCTTGGATTACCTGATGTTTCTTATCCTAGCGATGTATACGAACACCAAGGGATCTTATCATTAGTGAAAGAACTTTCCATTAAAGATGGTAAGTTATATCAAACTCCAGTAAAAGGAATCGAAAAACTTCGTCAATCTTCACTTCCGTTTAATAAGTATATTAAAAACACATCAAATTGCTACGAGTTAAACCTTAAATTAGAAGGCGATATGATTTATGAACTTGTTCTATTCTCAGACAAGGATGACAATGGACTATCCCTCATCTTTAATCTTGTAGATGGTGAGGTTGTAGTTGACCGTAGTAAAGTTGGAGAAGCTTTTGCTACAGAATATCAGTAGTGTTCGTACAGCACCAATTGCTCCAGCAGACACTACAGCGCGTATTTTTATTGATAATTCTGTCTTTGAAATCTTTATTAACGATGGAGAAATGGTCTTTTCTGGTCGTGTCTTCCCTCGCGCGGATCAAACACATATTTCGATCTTACAAGGCGATCCAACAGGAGTCTATTATCCACTGCTTTCATTTACAAATCCAAACTAAAAAAAGAAGATCCGATAGGATCTTCTTTTTTTATGCTTCAACTAATCGGTGAATCCATTTTCCAGAAAAGACTCTTCGTAATCCAATAAAGGCTTTACATAACTCTTCAGCACCAGCACAGATAACAACTAATTGTACTGGGAAGTGCCATACTGCGGCAGCAAGTAACGCTAAAGGCACTCCTATTAGCCAAACACAAGCCATTTCGAGTTTCATGCCGTACTGCGTATCTCCACCACCTCGAAGAATCCCCACCAAGATAATTGAGTTTAAATGTTTTAAATACGAAAATCACACCCATAATTTGGAGTAATTGTTGACCGATAAGGAACACTTCAGGACTTAGATGAGCAAACATCAATAGTGTCCAATGTGGTGTTAGGCTTTGAATACCACCAATGACCACTCCAACAACAAGGGAAATTGTAACAAAGCGTTTTGCCTCTTTTTGCGCTTGTTCAACTTCATTTCGTCCGACTCTATTTCCAAGCATAATACTACAACTACTTCCAATACCTCTCACTAAAATGAATGAGAGATTTTGAACGGCAACGGCTACTTGAATCGCTGCTGTGGCTTGAGTTCCAACCATAGCATAAGCTGCATTGTAGAATACTTGTCCTAGAGCCCAGAACGTTTCATTAATAATAACGGGATACGTTGTAATCCAATAATTCATCCATAATCCCTTAGAAATATGATGCCAATAGCGACCAATTGGTAGTCGGATTGGTCCATTGTATGAAAATACCACACCAAATAGAACACCAACTTCAACGACACGAGCGATTAATGTAGCTACAGCTGCTCCAACAACTCCAAGAGCTGGTGCACCAAATTTTCCGAAAATAAAGACGTAGTTAAAGAATGCATTTGTAATAAAGCTACAAATTGTAGCAATCAGAGGTACTTTAGGACTGCCAGTCGTACGAAGTGCGTTTGTCATCGCAAAACTCCAAGCTGTAAATACATAACTTAAAGCGGCCACCCGTAAGTAATCCCCACCAGCTTGAATCACCAGTGGATCTTTTGTAAAATATAGTTAAGATTTCATACGGGAACAGTACTCCAAGAAGCATAAATACCACACTGACAACCGTTGATAAGATTAGTGACATTTGGTTCACTTCTTGAACTTTATGCGTATTCCTGATTCCCCAATATTGCGAAAACAGCACTGCCGAACCTGTATGAATCCCAAAGCAAATTAATGTAAATAAGAAAAATACTTGGTTTGCAAGCCCAACACCCGCGATACTAGCATCCCCAAGAGAGGAAATCATAATTGTATCTAATGTATTCAAATGACGTTAATAAACTTTGAAGTGATACCGGAATTGCAATCGCAAGCATTTGTCTATAAAAGTGTTTGTTTACTTTTTCCATTACTATCCCCTTTCATTCAAAATAAAAGAGCGCAATAAACGCTCTTTTACTATCAATTATTTTTCTTCTTCGTTTAGGTTTAGAACGGACATGAAGGCTTCTTGTGGAACTTCAACAGAACCCACTTGCTTCATACGTTTCTTCCCTTCTTTTTGTTTCTCTAACAGTTTACGTTTACGAGAAATATCCCCACCGTAACATTTTGCAAGTACGTTTTTACGCAACGCTTTAATGTTCGTACGAGATAAAATCTTATTCCCAATCGCTGCTTGAATTGGAACTTCGAATTGTTGACGAGGAATAAGTTTTCTAAGCTTCTCAGTAATCGCCTTACCACGATTATAAGCAAATTCCTTATGCACGATAATACTTAAGGCATCGACTACTTCACCATTTAACATGATATCCATCTTCACAAGGTTGCTAGCACGGTATCCGATTAAATCATAGTCAAGAGAAGCATACCCTTTTGTGCTTGATTTTAATGAATCAAAGAAATCAAAGATGATTTCTGAAAGTGGCATTTCATAAATCACGTTTACACGATATTCATCTAAGTAATCCATTGTCACAAACGTTCCACGTTTACGTTGGCAAATATCCATAACACTACCTACGTACTCGTTTGGCACCATAATAGATGCTTTTACGTAAGGCTCTTCAATCGATTGAACGCTTGATTGGTCTGGCATTTCTGCAGGGTTTGAAACCACTACTTCTGTACCGTCAGTCTTTTGTACATGATAAATTACAGACGGAGCTGTTGTAATCAAAGTCTAAGTCAAATTCACGCTCTAAACGTTCTTGAATAACGTCCATATGGAGTAATCCTAAGAATCCACAACGGAAACCAAATCCAAGCGCTTGTGATGTTTCTGCTTCAAATTGAAGCGCCGCATCATTTAACTGTAATTTTTCTAACGCATCACGTAAGTCATTATATTTCGATGAATCGATTGGATATAAACCACAGTATACCATCGGATTCATTTTACGATATCCATCTAACGGTTCAGCTGCAGGGTTATTCGCTAAAGTAACAGTATCCCCGACACGAGTATCTTGGATAGTCTTGATAGAAGCAGTGATATAACCAACATCCCCAACCATTAAGTAATCACGACTAATTGGTTTTGGAGAGAAAATACCTACATCCACAACATCAAAAGTCTTTCCATTACTCATTAATTGAATCTTATCACCAGGTTTTACAATTCCGTTTTGAATACGGACATTTAAGACAACCCCACGATACGCATCATAGACTGAGTCAAAAATCAACGCTTGTAATGGTGCCTCAAGGTCCCCAGTTGGCGCTGGGACTTTTTCAACAATTTGTTCTAAGATTTCTGGAATCCCAATCCCAACTTTAGCACTGGCAAGAACAGCATCACTGGCATCAATTCCAATAACATCTTCTATTTCCGTACGAACACGTTCTGGGTCCGCTGCAGGAAGGTCAATCTTATTGATAACTGGTATGATTTCTAAGTCGTTATCGATGGCTAAATACACATTCGCTAATGTTTGTGCTTCAATCCCTTGAGCAGCATCTACTACAAGAATCGCACCTTCACAGGCTGCTAAACTTCGTGATACTTCATAAGAGAAGTCCACGTGCCCTGGAGTGTCGATTAAGTGGAAAATATATTCCGTACCGTCTTTTGCATCATATGTTAATTCAACGGCATTTAATTTAATCGTAATCCCACGTTCTCTTTCAAGATCCATTGAGTCTAATAATTGGTCTTGCATTTCGCGGTCAGCAACAGTATCAGTCGCTTGCAAAATACGATCGGCCAACGTTGACTTCCCGTGGTCAATATGCGCAATAATCGAGAAGTTTCGAATGCGCTTCTGTCTTTCTTTCATTTCTTCTAAATTCATGAATAACTCCTTAATACACTACTACATTAAATTCAAATCATTCTATCAAACTACAATAATAATGGCAAGAACAATTCAGCTAAGTATAAGAAAATAAAGAATCCTAATACGTCTGTAGCTGTTGTTACAAAAATCGTTGATGAAATGGCTGGGTCTAGATTTAGTTTCTTCAAAAGTAAAGGTACGAAGAATCCGAAGAACGCCCCTACCATTAAGTTCATCGCCATCGCTAAAATGACGATAATCGATAAGAAAAAGTTTTGATATGGGATGTAGAGCGCAATCGCTGCAAAAATCCCTGTGATAATTCCGTTGACTAATCCAAGCCAAATTTCATTTAATACATACTTCTTGTCTTTTTCCCACGTTAATTGTCCAATCGCGACTTCTTGAATTACCAGCGCTAATGTTTGAGAAGCTGAGTTCCCACCCATCCCGGTAATAATTGGCATTGCAACGGCAAGAACTACTACTTGTTCAATCGTGTCTTGGAATAAACCGACAACTGCACTCGCCATGAAGGCTGTAATCAAGTTGATTAATAACCATGGTGTCCGTTTTTGAATCGATTCTTTAAAAGGTCCACCGATTCGTTCTGTTCCTTCAACCCCGCTGATTAATAACATATCTTCGTGGTGCTCTTCTTGCAAGACGTGAACGATATCATCGATTGTGATGATCCCAAGTAACACATTTTGCTTATTGACTACAGGTACAACAGATAAGTCATACTTCGTTGAAATACGAGCTACTTCTTCTTGGTCTTCTTCTGGTAAAACAGAGATGATATTCGTATGCATCACGTCATGTAAACTCTCGTCTAAATCGTGTGTAAATAGATCGCGAATATCAATCCAACCGATTAATTCGTTGTAAACTCGTGACAAAAATAATGTTAATAACCTCTGAGTTTGGAGAAATCTCTCTTAATTTAGATAGCGTTTCTTCTACCGTTAAGTGTTCTTTTACCGTAATGTACTCAGTGGTCATAATCCCTCCGGCAGTATCCGGAGCGTAATTTAACATCGTTTGGATATCATCTTGAGAACTTTGTTTCATCATATTGATGTAACGTTTACGGATTCCAACAGGTAAATTTCCTAAAATATCCACGACATCATCGTTTGACATTTGTTGGAATAGTAAAGCTACCCGTCTAAATGGGAGTTTCTCAAGCATTCGTAATTGGAATTCAGGTTCAGCAACTTCTAAGATTGAAGCTAATCTGGTATTTGAGATAGAGAACATGAAATTCTTTAAAACATCATCATCGACTTCTTCTAACGCCAAGGCGATATCAATTGGATAATTCTCATTAAAAAGCTCTCTAATTTTCTTAACGTCTTTATTAGAAACAATTAAAGCAATATTATCTTTCATGACTCTTCTCCTTTCTTTTCCAATAGTACTAGTATAGCATAATTACCGTTCTATCAACAATTCACAAGGGGTCAAAGTTAGGTTATAATAGAACTAATAAATGCACTGGAGGTCTCCTATGAAAACGAAAGAAGAATGGATTAAAGAATTAGACTTAGAACCACATGTGGAAGGTGGTTATTTCCGTCAGACTTATAAAGCGATTGAAACGGTAGAATTACCAGATAAACGCATCCGTGCACTCTCTACCTCTATTCTGTTTTTATTAACGAATCAAAACCCATCTCATTTCCATTTACTTTCTTCTGATGAAATTTGGTACTATCACTTCGGTCATGCGCTTACCGTGCATATGATTCATCCAGATGGTACATATGAAAGCTGTTGAAATTGGGACCTGGAAACGGACAAAAAGCTCCAATTTACAGTTCCCTGCTGGAGTCATCTTTTGGATCTACCATTGAATCGGACAACGAAGAAGACTTTTGCGATTGTGAGTTGCAGCGTTACTCCTGGTTTTTGAATACGAAGACTTTCAAACTCTATACACAAGATGAATTATTAGAAAAAAAGTATCCTGAGCACGAAGAGATTATTCGTCGCCTTGCAGTCACTTCTAAATAAAAAAAAAAAGAACTTAGCAACCAAATGCTAAGTTCTTTTTCTATTTATTCAAATGTATCTTTAAAGGCATTCTTCATTTTGTCGAAGAAGTTCTCTTCTCCATTATGAAGTTCCGTTCCTTCCTCACTAGCAAATACTTGTAACGCTTGTTTTTGCTTATCTGTCAGTTTCTTAGGAGTGTCTACGATGACTTCTACATGTTGGTCACCGTTTCCTGTTCCGCGAAGTTTTGGAGCACCTTTTCCACGTAAACGTAAAATTGTTCCTGATTGTGTTCCAGCAGGGACTTTTAATTTCACTTTACCGTGAACAGTTGGAACATCCACTTCGTCACCAAGAGCCGCTTGAGCAAAGTTTACATGAAGTTGATAGTAAATATCTGCTCCTTGACGTTTAAATGTCTTACTTTGTCCAACACGGAAGATGACATAGAGGTCACCATAAGGGCCACCATTGAAACCAACTTCCCCTTGGCCTTGAAGACGCATTTGATTTCCATCTTCAACCCCCGCAGGAACTTTGACTTTCACTTTATGTGTTTCATCTACTTGACCATGACCGTGACAAGTTGGACATTTTTCTTTAATTTCTTGTCCTGTACCATGACACACATCACAGGTTGTTTGGCTCATCATACGACCGAATGGTGTATTTCTCTCAACGTTAATCACACCTGCACCATGACACTTTCGAACATGTTGTAGGATGCGTACCAGGTTTTGCACCTGTACCATGACAAGTTTGACATTCGTCGCTGCGGTGATAATGAATGGTTTCTTCTTTACCAAAGATAGCTTCTTCAAATGTTAAATCCATGACATATTGAAGGTCGGCCCCTTGACGTGGCATATTCGCACGATCTGCACGACTACCTCCGCCACCGAAGAAACTACTAAAGATATCTTCGAATCCACCAGTAAAGTTTCCATTACCGCCAAATCCTCCGAATCCATCAAATCCACCACCGAAACCGCCTCCACTGAAATCCAGAATTTGGATCGTAAGAAGCATGTCCATATTGGTCATAGGCTGCACGTTTTTGTGCATCTCCTAAGATTTCATAAGCTTCAGCGATTTCTTTAAACTTTTCATCTGCTCCAGGTTCTTTATTAATATCTGGATGGTATTTTTTTAGATAATTTACGATAAGCTTTCTTAATATCTGCTTCAGAGGCATCTTTTGATACGCCTAAAATTTCATATAAATCTCTTTTGGCCACTGATTTGCCCCTCCTTTTCTTTCATAGTTTACAAAGGATATGGGCGTAAGGCCACTAAGTAGTCTTACACCCTATCATTTTAGCAAATATTAGTCTACTTCTTCGAAGTCAGCGTCTACAACGCCATCGTTATTTGAAGATGCTTGTTCTGTTGGACCTTCTTGTGAAGCGCCTGCTGCTTGTTGAGCTGCAGCTGCTTGTTCATAAAGTTTAACAGTTAAGTTTTGTACCACTTCATTTAAAGCGTCACGTTTTACTTTCATTGCTTCTAAGTCATTTGCTTCCACAGCTGCTTTTAATTCATCACGAGCTGCTTCAGCTTTTTGAACGTCACTAGCATCTACTTTACCTTCTAAATCTTTCAATGTTTTATCAACAGTGAAGATTAATTGGTCAACTTCGTTACGTAAATCTACTTCTTCTTTACGTTTTTTATCTGCTTCAGCATTTGCTTCTGCATCTTTCACCATACGTTCGATTTCTTCATCTGATAAACCTGAAGAAGATTTGATTGTAATAGCTTGTTCTTTACCAGTTCCTAAATCTTTAGCACGAACATTTACAATACCGTTTTTATCGATATCGAATGTTACTTCGATTTGAGGCACACCACGAGGAGCAGCTGGAATATCTGTTAATTGGAAGCGACCTAAAGTCTTGTTGTCCGCTGCCATTGGACGTTCACCTTGTAATACGTGTACGTCTACTGCTGGTTGGTTATCCGCTGCAGTTGAGAATACTTGTGATTTGCTTGTTGGGATTGTAGTGTTACGATCGATTAATTTTAGTGAACACACCACCCATTGTTTCAATACCAAGTGATAATGGTGTTACGTCTAATAATACGATGTCTTTCACGTCACCAGAGATAACTCCACCTTGGATTGCAGCACCCATAGCTACTACTTCGTCTGGGTTTACTGATTTGTTTGGTTCTTTACCAGTTTCGTTACGAACAGCTTCAACAACTGCTGGAATACGAGTTGATCCACCAACTAATAATACTTGGTCGATATCTGAAGCTGTTAAACCTGCGTCAGCTAATGCACGACGAACTGGTTCTTTTGTACGTTCTACTAAATCATGCAGTTAATTGATCAAATTTAGCACGAGTTAATGTTACTTCTAAGTGTAATGGGACCAGCTGCACCAGCAGAAATGAATGGTAAGCTGATTTGTGTTTGAGATACACCTGATAAGTCTTTCTTAGCTTTTTTTCAGCAGCATCTTTCAAACGTTGCATTGCCATTTTATCGCTTGATAAATCAATACCGTTATCACGTTGGAATTCTTCTACTAAGAAATCAATGATTTTTTGGTCGAAGTCATCCCCACCAAGATGGTTATCACCAGCTGTTGATAATACGTCGAATACGCCATCTCCTAATTCAAGGATTGATACGTCGAATGTACCACCACCAAGGTCGAATACTAAGATTTTTTCTTCGTGGTCTACTTTGTCTAAACCATATGCAAGAGCCGCTGCTGTTGGTTCGTTAACGATACGTTCCACTTCTAAACCAGCGATACGACCAGCGTCTTTAGTTGCTTGACGTTGTGCGTCGTTGAAGTATGCAGGTACAGTAATAACTGCTTTTTCAACTTTTTCTCCAAGATATTCTTCAGCATATCCTTTTAAGTATTGTAGGATCATTGCTGAAATTTCTTGAGGTGTATAAGATTTACCTTCGATTTCTACTTTATATCCTGTTTCGCCCATGTGACGTTTGATAGATGCAATTGTATTTGGGTTTGTTACAGCTTGACGTTTTGCAACTTCACCTACTTGAATTTCTCCATTTTTGAACGCTACAACAGATGGTGTTGTACGGTTTCCTTCTGGGTTTGCAATAATTTTTGCTTCGTTACCTTCTAAAACAGCTACTGCTGAGTTTGTTGTTCCTAAGTCAATACCAATAATTTTACTCATATTTAATTCACTCCTATTATTTAAATATATTATTTTAAAATTTTTGTCTACTTATTGCGCTACGATAACCATTGCTGGTCGTAATACGCGATCTTTTAATTTGTATCCTTTTTGATACACTTGAACCACTTGATCTGCTTCTTGCCCCTCTTCTACTGGAACAGTTTGAACAGCGTGATGTAATGTTGGATCAAACGGTTGATTTAAAGCATCGATTTCTTCGATTCCCTCTTCTTTTAGTGCATAAAGGAAACTTTCATACACCATCTCAATACCTTTCTTTAGGTTTTGAGCTTCTTCTGATTCACTTGGAGAAGCAATAGCTCTCTCAAGGTTATCAATCACATTTAATAAGTTTTGTGCAAGACTTTGACTGCGATATTTTGCAGCATCTTGTCTTTCTTTTGCGTTTCTCTTTTGGATATTCGAGATTTCAGCAGAGAGTCGATATACTTGATCGTTCAACTTCTCTACTTCTTGTTGTAATTTCTCTTCATTCGTAAGTTCTGTTGTGGTTTCTTCAGTAACTTCTTCTTGAGGAGCTTCATCTGCAACAATTTTTTCTTCTTTTAATTCTTCTTTATTGTTTTGTTCATTTGTTTCCAAGATTTCATCTCCTTACTCTATAAGTTACGATAATAATCTTCTATCGTGGTTGCTAACTCTTCCCTGAGTCCTTTTACAATTGATAATACATTCGAATACGGCATATTCTTTGGTCCAAGAAGTGCAATCATTCCTGTATCTTGGTTTGGAGTTTCGTAACTAGCTGTTACCAAACTAAAGTCACCAAGTAACGGATGATCCATTTCTGACCCGAGCCTAATTTGAATATCTTGATGATCATTGGTTACTAGTTGATGTAACTTAGACTGATCATCCATCAATTGATAAATTCCTTTGAGTTGATCCACATTAGCGTGATGATCAAAGTAATTTAACAAATATCTTCTTCCTGCAACATGCATTCGATCATTTGTTCGAAAAATCGATTCATCATTTCTTGAATCACTTTGACGATTTGAATTTGTGAATTCATGTAGCGAGTCATAAGAATTGGTAAATCAGTTTTCAATCGTTTCGCAACGACATCTAACGGTAAACCAATTAATTCATCATTGATGATGCGAACCACTTTTATCTAAATCACTATCGTCAATCGTTCCTGGAATTGTATAGACTTTATTTTCGACTAACCCATTACTGATGACTACGATTGCCATCACTTGATTTGGATTTAATCGAACCAGTCTAAAACCAGATAACGTTGCAGCTTTTCACTTCAGGTCCAATAGAAATTGCGGTGTAGTTCGTTAATGTTGCTAGTATGTCAGCAGATAAACGAAATACATCTTGAATCTCTAATGTTGACTGTTGGAAAACTTCACGAATTTGATTTCGAACGCTTAAAGAAACAGGTTGCTTTTGTCTAGGTAGAATATTATCGATGTAGTAACGATATCCTTTATTAGAAGGAACTCGTCCAGAAGAAGTATGGTTCTTTTCAAGATATCCCATCTCTTCTAGCTTTCATCATCTCGTTACGAATCGTTGCTGAACTAAACGGTAATTCTGCAACTTCCATCAACTTCTTCGACCCGACCGGCTCCAAAGTTTCCGTATATAATTGTATGATTAATTGTAAGATTAGCAATTGTCTATTGGTTAACATCATAGTCACCTCTCTTTAGCACTTGACTAAGACGAGTGCTAACCACATTCATAATTTATCACATTGGTCAAATTAAGTCAAGGCAAAAATACTCAGACTTAAGACTGATTTTCAGTTTAATATTTTCTAGTTCTGCAGATGTATAACGCTTATAAAATCAATGATTCTAGTACCTTATGTAATTTTATAATTAAGATTCTTCCGAAAATTTTTTTATCCATATGAACGTCAAACATCAAACAAAAAAATAAAACGTCATAATTTCCCTTTGAAAGGAAAAAAACAATAATTTCATATTCCTATGCAAATTTTTCATCATTTCCATTATAATTTCATAAAATAAATAGAATTAAAAAAAGGAAAGGATTTATTATGAAATCATTCAAAAAAATTAGTAGCCCCTAATTTTCTTTTAGCGTTTTTTTAACAGCAATTTTCGCTTCTAATTTTACTACTGCATATGCAGATGGTACGACTCAAGTGAATATCACGAATGTTGATATTGCTTCACTTTCTAATTTTGAAAAAGAATTAATTATTTCTGGGAAACCAACAGGAGTCGTTAACTCTACTACTTCTGTAAAATTAGTTTACAAAAAAGTGGGATGTCCAGTTGATAAACCTTCTCTTCCAAACACTGGGAACATCAACAGGTTTAGTGACACTTGGTGCTGGAATTCTTGTCTTAGGCGCAGCCTATGCTCTATTAAAATCAAATAAAGGTAAAAAGTTAGTTACTATTTTATTTGTAATTGGAGCTGGTAGCATCCTTGTTGGATCTGTAGACGCTTCGCAAGTAATCTTAAACGGTGAAACTAAAGTAGTCTCTATTTCACAATTAGAAGAAATTACTGTAGATGAAATTGATTGTTATGAATATGTTGGGATATATCATTGTAAAAGGTGATGAAACAACAACAGTCACTACTGAAAGTGGAACAACTAAAGTAACAACAACTGAAACACCTACTACTGAAGGTCCAACAACTGGTGAAACAACCACTGAGGAAACTACAGAAGAAACAACTACGAGAGCAAAACTGAATCTGAAGAAGAAGTAACTATAAAGCCAGGTACTCCTGCTCCAGCTTAAAGAACTCTATAAATACAATAAAGAGGTAGATTTTACATCTACCTCTTTTTAATTTACTTCATTCATATAAATGGTTTCATAAAACGGAAATAATTCCTTCAATGCGTCCGAAAGTTCTTCTTCAATTCCATCTTTGGTACTTTCAAGAAATACTGGCCTTCTTAAAATGACTTTACGTATTTCTCCTTCTTTGACAGCTCTTTATTAGTTCATCTCTATTAGATACGTTTCCTTCATAAGCTGTTGCATTCTTTTGAAAATCAGATGCTACATATAGAATGTTACGATTAGGTTCACATTCCAACACTTTGTTTTGTAATATCAGAGAGCGCTCGTTCATTTTACGTTCGATAAAACTCAATTCTACATATACGCCCAATTTATTGTCATTATAAAACAACCGTAATGCAAAAGATGGATTTCCTTCATCTTGCCCCTCTTCGATAAAGTATCTCCAAAAAGCGGGTCTTGCCACTTGGGCTTGATTCATCCATTGACTAACTCGGTCCATGCGAAATGACTTAAAGTTCTTCTGAAACACTTCTGTTAACTTCGTGAATTCCTGTCTTGCATCTTGGCCAGCTTTCTTCAACTGTTCCATTTCTTGCGCCACTTCAGGATACTTTACGGGATTCCTATATTTCACTTTGTCATAACGAAAGAAATAATCCCATCTTTTTTTCAATTGAAATCATGATTTTTCTCCTGAATGTGACTTTTCAAGCGGTCGATCATATAGACACCCACATCAATAATTGGGATTCTTGAAAGTTGTTCCAACTCTTTTTTTACATATGGGAAATGAGTACACCCTAGTACGACAGCTTCAATCTCTGTACTTTCAAAATAATGGAACAAACTATGGAAGTCGAATTGCTTAATGATCTCCTCTTGTGGTTTTCCAGTCTCAATCGCTTTAACAAGTTCAAGCATCGTCACACCAAACACCTTTCAAAGATTTAGGATTTGGCAATATATAAATTGTTTTTCAACTCCTGTTAATCCCATGAGAATTGGCTGCCATTACTGCTAAATAATCATGTTCGACTCCTAGTGTGCGATACATTTGCATCGGAGTAATCATAGGAAGTCTATATTCTTCTTGCAAGTAATCGAAATTCACAACTGAACTTAGTGAGTTACAATACACAAATACAGCGTCAATGTCGTTTTTCATCCCGTCAATCACACTTCTAATATATTGTTCTCTTTCTTCGTCTTCTAACGCTTGAAAAGTCGTTTGCTCGACTGGATTTTTAGAAATAGGAACAGAAATCGTTTGAGTAAAGCCATTTTCCATCAATAAATCAACGCCTAACTTCGTGTCCATAGGTGTCCCTGCCATCACAGCAATCCGCATACACATTTCTCCTTTATAAAAAAACAAGGATGAACGCTTGGCTCATCCTTGTTTTGATTCATCATTATTTAGTTGCACGACGTACGTATGTACCTTCTGCAGTGTTAACTTCTAAGTACTCTCCTGCTTCGATGAAGTCTGGAACGTTAACTACTAAACCTGTTTCCATTGTTGCTGGTTTACCAGAACCTGTAACTGTAGCACCTTTAATTGATGGTTGAGTTTCAGTAACTTGCAGTACAACTGTTGATGGTAATGAAACCCCGATTACTTCTGAACCGTAGAATTGGATTTTAACTTCCATGTTTTCTAGGATGTATTTTAATTCTTGTTCGATTGTTTCTTCAGGAATTTCGTATTGTTCGTATGTTTCTAAGTCCATGAATACTCCAACGCCATCTTGGCTGTATAAGTATTGAACATCTTTTGTATCGATGTGTGCACGTTCTACTTTTTCATCAGGACGCATTGTTGTATCTACTGTTGAACCGTTACGAACGTCACGGATTTTCATACGCATTACAGTGTTACCTTTACCTGGTTTGTGGTGGCTGATTTCCAACACTTTAATTAATTTTCCATCAAGAATGAATGTCATTCCAGCTTTTAAATCACTTACGTTAATCATTTTCTGACTCCTTTTGTTAAATTTTACTTTCTATTTATACCACATTTTCTTAAAAAATGCACTCTTTTCAGCACTTTTTTCAATTTATAAAATTCCTACACGTTTAAAAATATAATCTACATTCTTAATATGGTAGTGATAATCAAACGCATCATCTAAATCTTCTTTACTTAAAGTCGCTGTAATTTCTGGTTGTTCTTCTAAGACAGCACGGAATGGTAGTTTTTCGTCCCAAGCTTTCGCTGTACATGGTTGCACTAAATCATAAGCTTTTTCACGACTCATTCCTTTGTCGATCAGTTTCAATAATACTCTTTGACTGTAGATTAAGCCAAAAGTCGCATCCATATTACGTAACATGTTTTCTGGGAACACTGTCAAGTTCTTAACGATATTTCCGAAACGACGAAGCATATAGTTGAGTAGAATCGTGCTATCTGGAATAATAATCCTCTCAGCCGAAGAATGAGAAATATCACGTTCGTGCCATAGGTTAACGTTCTCATACGCTGTCACCATATGCCCTCTGATGACACGAGCAAGTCCAGCCATGTTTTCAGAACCAATTGGATTACGCTTATGAGGCATTGCTGAAGACCCTTTTTGGCCTTTTGCAAAGAACTCCTCTACTTCACGCGTTTCTGATTTTTGAAGTCCACGGATTTCTGTAGCGAATTTTTCAATACTTGTCGCAATTAAAGCAATTGTAGAAATGTAATCCGCATGCAAATCACGAGATAAAATCTGTGTAGAGATTTCTTGAGGACGAATCCCAAGTTTTTTGCACACATATGCTTCTACTTCTGGGGAAATATTCGCAAAGGTTCCAACAGCGCCACTAATCTTACCAGCTTCAACACCTTGTGCCGCGCGTTCGAAACGTTCGATATTGCGTTTCATTTCTGAATACCATAACGCTAATTTCAATCCGAAAGTTGTTGGTTCAGCATGAACCCCATGCGTTCTACCCATACACACTGTATCTTTATAGGCTAGTGCTTTTTCTTTAATGATTTCTAGGAAGTCTGCTAAGTCTTTACGTAAAATGTCATTGGCCTGTTTCAACTGATAGCCATAAGCGGTATCCACAACGTCTGTACTTGTTAGGCCATAGTGAACCCATTTCTTTTCTTCTCCAAGGCTTTCAGAAACACATCTTGTAAATGCAACAACATCATGTCTAGTTTCTTCTTCGATTTCTAAAATACGTTCAACTGTGAATTTTGCGTTTTTACGAATCTTTTCTACATCTTCCTTAGGGATTTCTCCTAATTCTGCCCAAGCTTCATCAGCTAAGATTTCGACTTCAAGCCAACAGTTATAACGATTTTCATCAGACCAAATTTTCGCCATCTCTGGACGAGTGTAACGTGTAATCATGATTTCCTCCTAATACAACTCCATCGTAATATGTGAAATGCCAACTATATCATACGGATCTGAAACTACTTCAAATCCAAGTGATTCATATAATTTTACTAAATGCGCTTGTGCATGGACTTCAATGACAGTATCCACAAACCACTCTTTGCATACTTCTTTAGCGCGTTCTAACAATGCACGACCTTTTCCTTTGCCTCGGTATCGATTGTCTATTAGGACTCTACCAAGAAGGACCTTCTCTTTTTCAGGAATAATGCGTAAATAAGAAATCACTTCATTAGCATCATTCATCTCAAATAAATGCCAAGATTTTTTATCCGTATCGTCAATTTCTTGATAATTCAAATCTTGGCCGACAATAAAGGTTTCGATTCTGGCTTTGTAAATCGCAACAATCTCTTCCTTCGTTAGTTCATCATAGTTCTTTAAATACCACATCGAGAATCAACCTCTCTTTGTTTTAAAATAATCTCTTGTATCTTGTTCGTCTTGTTTTAATTGAGCGATTAACGCATCGATACCGTCAAATTTCAATTCTGGTCTTAAATATTTTAACCATTTCACACGAACAGGAAGGTGATAAATATCCTTGTCGAAATCGAGTAAGTTCACTTCAATCGTTACTTTATGAACGTCATCAAAAGTTGGGTTAATTCCTATAGACGCCATACCAGGAATCCATTTACCTTCCACATACATTTCAACAACATATACTCCATTTTTAAGGAGGAAAGAATCGTTTGAAACTTCGATATTGGCAGTTGGGAATCCAAGCATTTTACTACCTCGTCCAAAGCCGTGAACAACAACCCCATCCATGATGTAGTCGTATCCTAACAAGTCGTTGGCTTGTTCGATATCACCTTGTAGCAATAAATCTCGAACTGCTGTCGAACTTATCTTTCCACTATCGTTCTTTTGCTCATCAATTGTAATAATCTCGAATCGATTCGAAGCGTACTTCGGTAATAATTCCATATTCGCGATGTCTCTCTTGCCGTACGTGTAATCAAACCCAGCTACAATGACTTTCGCGTTTAATCCGACAATATATTGATCGACAAATTCTTTCGGTGTAAGTGCCCCAAATTCTCTTGTGAAATCCACTAAATAGAATATATCTACACCAAGTTCTTCTAATAATTCCTTCTTACGTTCTAGCGGCGAGACATATTGAATGCTTGCAGGATCTACATTTTGAAAAATAACAGACGGATGCTGATTAAAAGACATGACTGCTACTTTAAGCCCGCGTTCCTGTCCAACTCTTTTGGCTGTAGTAATCACTTCTTTATGACCTAAGTGAATTCCATCAAAGAATCCTAAAGCGAGGACAATCGGTTCTGGAAATATACACTCTTTTTTGTAAGGGTGTGTTAACTCTATTGTTTGCATTCTTCTCTCCTTTCTAAAACATTTTAATAGGTTTTAATAAGCCTTTTTTACTTGGATGCGGACCATAAATCGAAATAAGTTCCTCTTCAAAATAACATGCTGTCGGTGCGAAAATCTGAGGAAATTCGGCTTGAGATAAAATTGCACCATTTTTAAATCGAATATATTCATCTTCAGTTAAGTCGATTCGAGGATAGTCTTCAAATACTAAATCAACTGGTTTTAAGGCTACTTGAGCTTTATCATTTACTACAAGCTCGTTTAGTTGTTCTAATGTAATGCAGTCATCTGAGTGGAAAGGGCCACTTTTCACACGGGTTAATTGTGACATATGCGCTTCAACACCTAACGCTTTTCCTAAATCAACAGATAAAGTTCTCACATAAGTCCCTTTGCTGCAACTCACTTCAAACATCCATGATTGGGTCTTCGTTTCCTCATTATAAACAGGTTCTGAAATACGTCTGAAATTATAAATCGTTGCTTTTCTGACAGGACGTTCTACCTCTTCACCAGCTCTTGCATACTCATAGAGACGTTTCCCGTTCACTTTAACCGCAGAATACATCGGTGGAATCTGAGTAATCTCTCCAATAAAATTTTGCATCTTTTCATCAATCTCTTGAATAGAGAAAGGAATTTCAATTGGTGATGAAGAAACTATTTCCCCATGAGCATCTTCAGTTTCAGTTGAAAACCCTAATGTGATTTCTCCTTGATACACTTTATTAGATTCATGAAGGTATTCAACAACTTTAGTCGCTTTTCCGATACAGATTGGCAATACGCCATCCACCTCAGGATCAAGCGTACCAGAATGACCAACTTTTTTTGTTTTTAATAACTTTCTAACCTTATAGACACAGTCGAACGACGTCATGCCTTTCTCTTTCCATAACGGAAGGATTCCGTCCATCCCATTCATCCTTTCACGCTTTACATTTGCTTATTTATTGTATCATAATTCGCACTTTCCACATAGATTATGAATATAGCTTTTTAGGCGGAAAATATGGTATTATAGATAAGTAAACTTATTTGATAGGAGTGACTTTAATGTCTAGAGTATATATTGTAACGGACTCAACAGCAGACTTAACTGAAGAAGAAGTTAAACAATTTGAAATCTCTATCGTTCCAATGAATATCTCAATCGATGATGAAAACTATATCGATGGGGTTACTATTACTAAAGATGAATTTAAACAAAAAATGATTGAAAGTGCTGAATTACCTAAAACGGCTCAACCTTCTATTGGCCGTTTCGTCGAAGTATATGACGAACTTGGAAAAAACGGGGATTCTGTTATCTCGATTCAGATGATGCGTTCGATTAGTGGAACTGTTGATGCCGCTCGCCAAGCAGCTGATATCACAGAAACAAATGTCACTGTTCTCGATTCAGACTTTACTTCTAGATCTATGGGAATGATCGTTAAAGAGGCAGCAAAAGCAGCGCAAGAAGGCAAATCCGTTCAAGAAATTCTTGAGATTGTTGAAGATGCTAAGAAACGCACTACTCTTTATTTAACAGTAGTAAACTTAGACAACTTAATTAAAGGTGGACGCATAAGCCAATTGATGGGAATGTTCTCAAACTTACTCAATATTAAACTATTCCTACAAGTCATTAATGGAAAAATTGAAATCATTCAAAAAGGACGCGGTCTAAAATCTCTTCAAAAGAAATACGACGAAATCTTTGAACAAATGAAATCTGCTCCAAACGGGATTCAAGAAATCGGGATTATGCATGCTGGATTAAGTGACTTTAACCAGGGTAATATCGCTCGTATTCGTGAGTTATTTCCTGATGTACCACTAACCATTGTTACAACTTCACCAATCATCATGAGCCACACAGGCGTTGATGCAATGGCGATTACTTACTTAGAAAATAAATAAAAAATAAAGCAACTAACTCTGACTTTCAGAATTAGTTGCTTTTTTGTTAGTTTAATAATTGTCCAATAAAGATACCAACATAAGTACCGATGATATAACCTAACGTTCCTACAAGCATTGTAGGTGCCACGAATCGATGCCATCCTTTAGAAATAGCCATCGCTGCCGCTGTTGTTGGTCCACCAATATTTGCATTTGAAGCAAGAATGGCTTCTTCCACTGTGAATCCGAAGATTTTTGCACCAGCAAACGTCACTGCCATATTCACAAAAACCATGATTGCGCAGAACACAAGTAACAATGGAGACTTTTCAATGATTGCTCCGATTGAAGCTGGAATTCCGATAACTACGAAGAATAAGTATATCAAGAAAGTTCCAATTTCATTTGCTCCACTAATCTTCTTGAAGTATTTTGCAAAAATCGTTGAGCAAGCTACTGTTAAAGTAGTTAGAATTAAATATTTATTCGAAACTAATTGGATAAAGCTGTTATCCCCTAGACCTGAAATAATTTCAGATAAAGTAAAGCTAATTGTTACGATAATAACAGAAATCGCAAAAACAAACGCTACATCTTGAACAGTGATAACTGTATCGTTGCCATAAGCTTTTTCTTCTTCCTCTTTGACACCTTCTGTATAAGCAAATTTAAAATGCTTTTTGAAGAATACAATTGAAGGAATCATCAGTAAGATTAAGAAATAGAATACCATTAATAAGTTATCCGCAACTGTTGCAGCAGAAATGAGTTCTTTTGGAATATCAAAAGCAGATGATACGGCAACAAAGTTCACTCCACCACCAATATAACTTCCGACCATCATTCCAGCAATATGGTTCAATACAGGAATCGCCTTTGACAAAGCTAAATATCCTAATACTGCCCCTAAAACAGTTCCTACAGAACTGATTAGGAAGATAGCTAATAATCGACCGCTTTCCTTCCAAATTTGTTTTAAATCACATTGGAATAAAAGCATTGGAATTGCTAATGGAACAACAACTCCCCAAACTTGATCGTAAACTGGTGAATCCGTAGGGATAATCCCTAAATTACTTAATGTCGCTGCCATTAACAGTCCAATAATTGCCCCACTAATCTTTGCAGCCCATTTATATCTATTTTCTAAAAAGATACTGATAGTCGCAATCCCAACGATAATAGACCACAATACCCATGTATTATTTGCATCAATCATAAAACACCTCTTCTGACTTTTTAAATACACACGAAAATTATCATATATGATAATTTTTTACTAAAAAGGCAAAAGAGTTGTTTCTGTTTGATGTCCTTTTGCCCTTAAAATTATTATCTTTGTTCGTCTTCTTCTTGAATTGATTTTAAAAGCTCATCAATATGATTACCGTAATCCACTGATTCATCGCGTTTAAAGATTAATTCTGGAGTCTTGTACAATGAAAGACGTTTGCCTAATTCACGACGGATTAGGCCTTTTGATTTTTCTAAGCCACGTTCAGTCGCTTGACGTTCACTAGCCAATTTTTGAAGTGTTGTATAGTAAATAGTAGCAATCTGTAAATCGCCAGTCACTTCTACTTCAGTAATTGTAATTTCTTGTACACGTGGATCACGAACTTTTTTAGATAAGATATCATTTACTTCTCGTAAGATTTCTTGTGATACACGTCCAACTCTAAAGTTTGCCATTTTGTCTCCTTTCCAACGAAAGAGGCACTGCAATCAGTCCCTCTTCGTTCTACTTAAATGATTAATTTCTTCTTTAACTCGGTCGATTAAACCCGAATTTTCGCGCACTATTTATATAACGGCTTGACCTCCTAGCTTTGGCGTCCACTTCGTTAAGCTTCGTAAAATCTTCTCGATTTTCCTCTCCTTAACTCCAGTGTTCCAAAGCTAAACAGTCGGTCTCACACTATTTTCTTTTAATCTCGACCATTTCGTATGCTTCGATGATATCGTCTACTTTAATATCGTTGTAGCCTTCAATCATGATACCGCACTCGAATCCAAGTTTAACTTCTTTAGCGTCATCTTTGAATCGTTTCAAGCTTGCTAATTCACCTTCGTAAATAACAATGTTATCACGAATTAAACGAACTGAGCTTGAGCGTTTAACAACACCTTCTAATACGTATGAACCAGCAATTGTTCCAAGTTTAGATACAGTATATGTTTCACGAACGATTGCTTGACCAGTAATTTTCTCTTCGAATTCTGGGTCTAACATACCTTTCATCGCTGTTTCGATTTCATCGATTACGTTATAGATGATACGGTGTAAGCGAATATCTACTTGATCAGATTCAGCTTGAATTTTCGCTTGTGGCGTAGGTCTTACGTTAAATCCGATGATGATTGCGTTACTTGCTGTTGCAAGAGTAATATCGCTCTCGTTGATTGCCCCTACAGCTGTATGGATAATCTTCACGCGCACGCCTTCAACTTCGATTTTTTGTAAGCTTGATGCTAATGCTTCAACAGAACCTTGTACGTCAGCCTTGATGATAACATTAACTTCTTTCAATTCTCCTTCTTTTCAATGTAGAGAATAAGTTATCTAATGTGATACGGCTTGAAGCGTTACGTTGTTCGATTAAGGCACGTTTTGCACGTTCTTCACCGGCTGCACGAGCAGTTTTCTCGTCTTCGAATACTACGAAGCGGTCACCGGCTTGAGGTGAAGCATTAAGACCAGTAATCTCAACTGGAGTCGCTGGTAAAGCAGTTTTCACACGACGTCCTTGGTCATTCACCATTACACGGACACGTCCAAATGTGTTCCCTACAACGATTGGGTCCCCAACTTTAAGAGTTCCTTCTTGAACTAATAATGTTGCGATAGGTCCTTTTGTTTTATCTAAACGAGCTTCGATAACAGTACCTAAAGCTAAACGGTTAGGGTTTGCTTTTAATTCTTGAACTTCAGCTACTAAAAGAATCATTTCTAATAACTCTTCAATGTTTTGGTTGAATTTCGCTGAAATCTCAACGAAAATTGTGTCCCCACCCCATGCTTCAGGCACAAGTCCTAAATCAGAAAGTTCTTGCATCACACGACCTGGGTTTGCAGCAGGTTTATCAATTTTGTTCACAGCAACAATAATTGGAACATCAGCAGCTTTCGCATGGTTAATCGCTTCGACAGTTTGAGGCATTACTCCATCATCGGCAGCTACTACAATAATTGTAATATCAGTGATGTCTGCACCACGCGCACGCATTGTTGTGAAGGCCGCGTGTCCTGGAGTATCTAAGAATGTAATTGGTTTTGCCATCAATTTTGATTTGGTATGCACCGATATGTTGAGTGATACCACCTGCTTCACCCGCTACAACTGAAGAGTTACGTAATTGGTCAAGCAATGTTGTTTTACCATGGTCAACGTGTCCCATGATTGTTACAACTGGAGGACGTACTGTGCTTTCTGCATTTTCAGCAGCTGCTTCTTCAAAGTACACATCTAAATCAGAAATATCTTTTTCGATTTTTTCTTCAGCATCCATACCGTAGTCTGCTGCTAATAATTCAATTGCGTCTTTAGATAGACCTTGGTTTAATGTCGCCATTACTCCTAATAGGAATAATTTTTTGATGATTTCTGCTGGTTCACGTTTGATTTTCTTCGCTAATTCAGCAACCGTCATACCATCTGTATACACTAATACTTCTGGTAATTCATGGAATTTACGTGCTGGAACAGCTGGTTTAGCTTTTTGTTCTTCACGACGGTTTCCTTTTTTACCTTTTTGATGACGGTTTTTCTTGTTGAAACCATCATTGTTAAAATCGTTAAATCGTTGTTGATTTTTTCTATCGTTATTACGATTGTTTTTTGGTGACTCGAAACGATCGTTATTAGTATTTTGTTTTTGGTTGTTACGAGGACGTTCTACTTGTCCTTGTTGGTTAGAACGAGCTTCATTGCGTGCTGGTTCTTGCTTAAATGAAGGACGGTTTCCATTCGCATTTTGTGGTTTTTGGTTTTGACGTCCTTGATTTCTATTATCATTTTGTTCATGACGTCTTTGATTTTGAGAATGGTTACGTTCTTGATTTTGCTTTTGATGTCCTTGTTTTGGAGCACGGTCTTCTCTTTTAGCTCCATCTTTTTTAGGAGCGTGACCTTTAGGCGCTTCTTTCTTTGGTTCAGCTTTTTTCGCTTCTTGTTTTGGAGCAGGTTTTGCTTCTTGTTTTGGAGCCTTTGGTGCTGGTTTAGCAGTAGGTTTTGAATTCCAAGCTCCTTTAATTTTTGAGATTTCAGATTCTTCCATAGTAGACATATGGCTATTGTATGAAATACCTACTTCTTTTGCTTTTTCAATAATTTCTTTACTAGCCACATTTAATTCTTTCGCTAATTCGTATACGCGAGTTTTCGACATAGTCTCACCTTCCTATTCGTTCATATCGTTAAATCCCTTCATCTTCAGTAGACTCTTTGTAAACCCTCGATCATCAACTAAAACGATGGAACGTCTCTTGCCGATAGCTAGAGATAATTCATCTGTTTCAAATTGCTGAACAAAAGGAATTTCATAATATTCACATTTGTTTTTGATTTTTTTAACGGTGTTTGCACTACAATCTTTGGTGCAAATCACTAAATTTCCTTTTTGTCTTTGAATACTCTGGATAACTTGCTCCTCGCCACTAATGAGTTTACGAGCAGCTGTTGCCATTCCAAGTAAATTCAAAGCTTTTTGTTTAACGAGCTCTTCCATCACTAAACAACTCTTTTCTTGCTTTTTGATGTTCTACATAAGCGAGAAGTTCTTCATAAAATGCATCTGGAATTTCAATTTCTAATTGTTTTTCAAACAGACGATTTTTCCAAGCTTTCTCAACTAAAGTAGGTTCAAGAGTAATATAAGCGCCACGGCCGTTTACTTTACCAGTTGGGTCAATTTGTGCAACACCTTCAGCGTTACGAACAATACGGACCAACTCTTTCTTCGGCATCATTTCACCAGAAGCGATACAACGGCGCATCGGAATCTTTTTCTTTTTCATCGTGCACCTCCTGTATTTTATTCTTCTTCAGAAGAAGTTTCTTCTGTTTCTTCAACAACTGGATTTGCTAAGTTTTCTAAATACTCTTCATAAGCAGTTTCAGATTTAATATCAATACGGTATCCTGTTAATTTCGCAGCTAGACGTGCATTTTGACCACGTTTACCAATTGCAAGAGATAATTGGTGATCTGGTACAACAACGATACAACCATTGCTATCATCATTAAATTCAACTTTAAGCACTTGAGCTGGGTTTAATGCGTTCTTGATGTAAACTGCTGGATCTTCGTTCCATTCCACGATATCCATGTTTTCACCGTTTAATTCTTCAACAATGTTATGAACACGTTGTCCACGAGGTCCTACGCATGTTCCAACTGGGTCTAAATTAGCATCATTTGAACGAACAGCTACTTTAGCACGGTCACCGGCTTCACGAGCGATAGAAACGATTTCTACAACGCCATCGTAAATTTCAGGAACTTCTTGTTCAAATAAACGTTTTAATAAATCTGGATGAGTACGACTTACGAAATTTGAGGTCCTTTAGTAGTGTTATCTACTTTAGAAACTAAAACTTTAATACGTTGATCAGGTACGTACTCTTCTGTTGGAATTTGGTCTTGTTTTGCCATTCCAGCAACGATACGTCCAAGATTCACATATACATAACGGAAATCTTGACGATCAACAACACCAGTCATGATTTCATTTTCGTATTGAATGAATTCATTGTAGATGTTTGTACGTTCAGCATCGCGAAGACGTTGCATAATCACTTGTTTAGCTGTTTGAGCAGCAATACGTCCGAAGTCTTTTGGAGTTACTTCGAAACGAATTTTATCGCCAACTTCATATGCTTTATTTTTCGCATGTGCTTCTTCTAGGCTTACTTCAAGAGTTGAATCGAAAACAAATTCAACCACTTCTTTGACTGCATATACATGCATGTTACCTTTCTTTTGGTCAAACTCAACTTCTACGTTTTGAGCTTGTCCGTAGTTTTTCTTATATGCAGATACTAACGCTGCTTCTAAAGCTGTAATGACAACATCTTTAGAGATTCCTTTTTCTTCTTCGAGAACAGTTAATGCTCGTAGCATTTCTTTACTCATGTGTTTACTCCTTTACTCCTTAGAATTTGATTGCAAGACGTGCTTTTGCAATATTCTTACGATCAATTGTAAATTCTTTTGTTCTTGTTTTGATTTGTACGTTTAATGTTACCGTTTCTTCATCGACTGAAAGAAGAGTTCCTTCAAGGAATTTCTCACCTTCAACGTTTTGATAAAACGATAAGTGTACATATGAACCAATCGCTGCTTTTAATTCTTCCTCGTTTCTTAACGGGCGCTCTGCACCTGGTGAAGAAACTTCTAAGAAGTAAGCTTGTGGAATTGGATCTGGGATCTTGTGCATCAAGAATTTCACTAAATTTTTCACTCATAAACGCGCAGTCATCTAAATCGATTCCGCCTGGTTTATCTAAGTAAAAACGTAGAAACCAATTCTTTCCTTCTTTTACAAATTCTAAGTCGAATAACTCAAAGCCTTCTTTTTCGATGACCTCTTTAGTAAGCTCTGTTACCGTCTCAGTTACTTTACTCATAGCCTCAACCTCCTTGCTACTTGAGTCCATGTCGATAAAAAGAGTGAGCGTTTCCGCTCACTCTCCTCTCAACTACTATTCTACTTTGTTAGTATACCATATACTTTGTTAAAATACCAACTATTGTGATATTAGAACAAATCATCGAATAATGATAATTGATTTTCATCTGGTAAATGGTCTAAGACTTTATTTTCTGTCATATAGTCAATAAGCGTCTTCGATACTTTACCACGTGTCGCCAAATCTTTCTTCGATAGGAATGGTTGTTCTTGTCTTGCTTCAACGATTTTGTTTGCAACGTTCAAGCCTAACCCTTGAATCGCTCTAAATGGAGCAATTAGTGAATCGCCTTCGATCACAAAGTTACTTGCTTCAGATTTATCCACGTCGACCATCTTGAAGTGGAAACCACGTTCAACCATCTCGTTGGCTAATTCTAGAACGGTTAGCAAGTTTTGTTCTTTCGTACTTGCTTCCATTCCTTTTTCTCGAATTTCTTTAATACGTTTCTTAATCATCTCTTTCCCTTGAGACATGGCAACGATATCGAAATCTTGCGCACGCACTGAGAAATAAGCACAGTAGTATAACAATGGTTTATGAACCTTAAACCAAGCAACACGCAACGCCATTAAAACGTAGGCTGCCGCATGGGCTTTCGGGAACATATATTTAATCTTCAAGCAAGATTGAATATACCATTCTGGTACATTGTTTTCTCTCATAATCGCTTGGAAGTCGTCAGGAATTCCTTTCCCTTTACGCACACCTTCCATGATTTTGAAAGCTATCCCTTCTTCAACGCCTTTATGGATTAAATACACCATGATGTCGTCACGACAACCGATAACATCGGCAAGCGGAATATTGTGAAGACGAATTAATTCTTCAGCATTTCCAAGGTATACGTCGGTCCCGTGTGACAAACCAGAAATTTGAAGTAATTCAGTGAATGTTGAAGGTTTTGTTTGTTCTAACATTCCACGAACGAATTTCGTACCAAATTCCGGAATACCAAGTGTCCCCGTATTGGAGTCGATTTGTTCAGGAGTAACTCCTAACACTTCAGTACCACCAAAGATTTTCATCACTTCTGGATCATCAGGTGGAATCGATTTCGGATCCATTCCTGATAAATCTTGTAACATACGAATCACGGTAGGATCATCGTGTCCAAGAATATCGAGTTTTAATACATTATCGTGAATTGAATGGAAGTCAAAGTGGGTTGTTCTCCACTCAGCACTCAAATCATCTGCCGGGTATTGAATTGGCGTAAAGTCGTATACATCCATATAGTCAGGAATTACAATAATCCCACCCGGGTGCTGACCTGTACTACGTTTAACCCCTGTACATCCACTAGCTAGACGTTCAATTTCTGCTTGACTAAGTTCGAGTCCCAAGTCACGTTCATATCCTTTTACATAACCAAAAGCAGTCTTTTCAGCAACCGTACTGATGGTTCCTGCACGATATACATAATCTTCCCCGAACAATACTTTTGTATAGTTATGCGCTTGTGGTTGATATTCCCCACTAAAGTTCAAATCGATATCGGGAACTTTATCTCCGTAGAATCCAAGGAAAGTTTCAAACGGAATGTCGTGTCCGTCTTTAACCATCCTCGTATTACATCTTGGACAATTTTTTTCAGGTAAATCAAAACCTGAGCCTACTGATCCATCATCAAAGAATTCTGATAATTGACATTGAGGACAACGATAGTGTGGGGCTAATGGATTCACTTCGGTAATTCCTGTTAATGTCGCAACTAGAGACGAACCAACAGACCCACGTGATCCAACCAAATACCCGTCCTGATTACTCTTTAATACAAGTTTTTGAGCAATTAAATAAATTACCGAAAAACCATTTCCAATAATACTCTTTAGCTCTTTTTTAATACGATCCTCAACAATTTTAGGTAGAGGGTTTCCATACCATTCATGTGCTTTATCGTAACTTAATTTAGTTATCTCGTCAGCGGCGCCTTCAATTTTAGGAGTAAATAAATCATCTTTCACTGGAGTAATTTCTTCCAATTGTTCGCTAACCCAATTCGAGTTCGTCACGACAACTTCATAAGCTTTTTCTTCACCAAGAAACGCGAATTCTTTTAACATCTCATCAGTCGTTCTCAAGTGTGCATCCGGATATTCTTGAGGAACCCCATTGTTTAATGATGTCAGAAGAATCTCGCGATAAATCTTGTCTTCTGGATTTAAGTAGTGAACATTCCCAGTCGCTACAACTGGTTTCCCTAACTCTTCTCCCAGGCGAACTAAGTTTTGAATGATTTCTTCTAAGTGATGTTCATTACGAATTAATTCTTTTTTGATTAAAGGACGATAAATGGGCTTTTCGGCATAATTTCAATATAGTCATAGAATTTAGCCTTTTTTTTAGCCTCGTTATATCCTTTTTGCATCATCGCTTCGAATACTTCACCCTTCAGCGCATCCTGATCCTAATAAGAACGAATCACGACGGCTTGAAAGCATACTTCTTAAAATACGAGGGACACGGTAATAATACTCGATATTGGATTGAGATACAACCTTGAACAATTCTTTTAGTCCAGCTTGATCTTTTGCAAAAATCGTCGCATGGAATGGACGCCCGTTTTTAAAGACTTCCTCTGGATGAATATTGGTATTTAATTCATCGTGATACAACAGATTATGCTCTGTCGCTGCTTCTTTTAAGAAAATATGACATAAAGTAACCCGTCGTCTCAGAGTCATACACGGCACGGTGATGTTGTTCAAGTGCAACATTATACCGTTTCGCTAAAGTATTTAAACGGTGAGACTTCAGTTGTGGATGCAACATACGAGACAATTCTAAGGTATCGATAACTGGTTGATTTGTTTTTGGAATTCCCACATTTTCGTATCCTGTGTTTAAGAAGCCCATATCAAAACTTGCATTATGCGCTACAAGAATACAGTCTTTAGAAAATTCATGGAACTCTTTTAAGACTTGTTCTACTGATTTTGAGCCTTTTACCATCTCATCAGTAATCCCTGTTAATTGAATGGTTGTTGCTGATAATGGATGACCAGGGTCGATAAATTCTTCAAACTTATCAACTACTACTCCGTTTTTCATCTTAACGGCAGCGAGCTCGATGATGCTGTCATAAATCGCAGAAAGACCAGTTGTTTCCACGTCGAAGACCACATAAGTCGCATCTTCTAATAAAATATGCTGTGGATTATAGGCAACGTTTACGTGATCATCTACGATATTACCTTCTAATCCGTATAAAATCTTAATGCCGTTTTTCTTACCAGCCCCGTGTGCCTCTGGATAAGCTTGTAAGTTGGCATGGTCTGTAATCGCAATCGCCTTATGTCCCCATTTAGCCGCTTGACTAATCAAGTCGCTTGGAGCATTCGTTGCATCCATCACTGACATATTCGTGTGCATATGCAACTCAACGCGTTTTTCGCCCTCTGCCTTATCTTTTCTACCTTCACGATTTACAGCGTTCATATCACGAATAATCATTCCCAATTCTTGAGAGAACTTATTCACTTCGATCGTACCGAACGCTCTAACCCATGTTCCCTTTTTCAACCCTTCAAGCGCTTGTTCGTCTTCTGGAGTTGATGGGAATAAAGTGGCACTGATGGAAGAAGTATAGTCCGTTAATTTAATATTTCCGAACAACTTTCCTTTGGCTTTTCCGCGTCGAAGTTCGATATCAAAAATCTTCCCTTCGATTACAACATTGCGTTCTTCTTCGAAAATATCAGCAATAGCACGAACTTCACTATTCGATTTAATTGGTTTACCGTAAATAACGCCTTCTGGTTTAGAAGAAGCTGGAGCACCTGATTTTTTTTGAGGAGCTTGGGAAGCAGCAAGTTGTGCCGCTTTTTGAGCTTCGTTAAACTCTTGTTCGATTTGTTGTTCTTTTTGAACAAACTCTTCTGCCATGCGGTCTTGCAACTCATCATCCACGTGAATTAGAACGCCAAGCTTAGGGAAGCCAGCTTCCATATAGGCTTGTAGGATTCTTGGAACGCAATTATTCATTAAGTGCGTCTTTGTTAATTCATTTGGACAATGAAGTTTTAGTTGATTTTTCTCATACTTTGGAGTTTGATCCGCTAAAATTTGATGAGAAACTGCAGATTCATCCTTTAATGTTTCTAGCACATATTCCCAATAAGACTGAACGAGTTCCTCTGTCACTTCAGCTCCATCATCTGTTGTAATCACCGCTTTCCCGCCGAATTGACGGTAAGTATCGTTCAACGCATCAGTGAATAGTCTGAATTTCTCATACATAAAGATTACTGGATTATGAATATGGAACGTCCACGTTTTATCCAATTTCGAAATGTCGATTCGAACTAATTTTGCTTCATCAAATTCCGGAGAAAAAATACTAGTGTCAGCAAGATTAAATTGCTCGATCACTTTTTTCATTAAATCCTTTTGTGATTGACTCATGGTTTCCTCCTTTTTTATTACATAAGAAGAGTGCTCCACCATCGTAGAGACACTCTCTTGTCTAATTAAATAATTTCATAATATCGTTCCATGTCACAAGAAGCATTAACGCAAACAAGAAAATTGCCCCTGCAATTGTTAAATAACCTTCTTTTTCTGGATCGAGTGGTTTCTTACGAATACCTTCTATGACATTCAGAACGAGTTTTCCACCATCTAGCGCTGGAATTGGTAACAAGTTCATGACACCAAGGTTGGCACTAATCATCCCCATAAACGCTAGTAAGTCGAGGAGCCATTTTTAGCAACTTGCGATGTCATAGAGTAAATCGCAACCGGTCCACCTAGTTGATTTAAATTAAACCCACGTGTAAAGAGCGATCCTAATGCCGAGAGCACTAATACGACTACTGAAACAGTTTGCGTAAATCCATAAGCAAGAATGGAAAGAATATCATTTTTAAGAATTCTTGTCACACCAAATTGACCTACTTTTGAACCATCCGATGCTTCAACAGCTTTAGGCGTCACTTGAACTTCCTGAGTTTTCCCGTCACGTTCAATTGAAACTGCTAGAGCTTTATCCGCACTTGAACGAACAATTTTTGTCATTTCATCCCATGAATGAATCTCAACGCCGTCGATTGAAAGAACTTTATCGCCTTCTTTTAGACCAGCCACTTGTGCTGCAGAATCATCAGTTACTTGTCCGATAATCGCATCATTCGATGGAACTCCACCTTGCATAAATCCAACAATAATAAATACTAAAATCGATAAAATAAAGTTATTCATCGGTCCAGCAGCGTTCGTTTTAATTCGATTCCATAAAGTTGCTGAATTAAATTGACGTTCCACAGGAGCAACGACTACTTCTGTTCCATCAGATTCAACAATTGTTGCAGTCTTCGAAACTGTTAGCGTCACTTTTTCTTCTGAATTAATGAAGTATCCAGTTAATGTCATATCCTTATGTAAGTCTGCATCTTCGATTTGGAAAGGTACAGAATTCTCGATAATTAATTTATCGTCAAAATTTAATTTTTGAACAACATTATCATTATCTAGGACGATGGTAATCATCATCCCTGGTTTGATTTCTTGTTCATCTTCATCATGACCAGCCATACGAACATATCCACCAATGGGTAATAAGCGAAGCGTATATACTGTTTCACCTTTACGAACTTGGAAGATTTTTGGTCCCATCCCAATCGCAAATTCACGAACTAAAATACCCGCTTTTTTTGCAAAATAATAATGACCAAACTCATGAATAATCACGATGATGCTAAATACAAATAAAAATGCAATTAATCCTTGCAATTATTTCACCTCTTTTAAATATCCCCAAAGAATTTAAATACAATCTGGAACATTAACATAGCAAAGAATGTTGAATCGAAAGCGATCCAATACTCCTCCATGCCCTGGGAATAAGTTTCCAGAATCTTTTCACGTTAAATTGTCGCTTGTAAGCAGACTCTACTAAATCACCTAATTGTCCAAAAATAGATAAACAAACCATTAAGAGCACAAATTCAAATACTGAAAATTGAACTGGGTTATAAAATGGAACAACGAGTAATCCTAATAATACAGAGCCAAGTACGCCACCAATAGACCCTTCAATTGTTTTATTTGGGCTAATATCTGGCGCTAACTTGTGTTTTCCAAACTGACGTCCTGCTAAATAGGCAAATGAGTCCGTTCCCCAAATAACAATAAAGACAAAAATCGCCATTCCAAAACTAATACTTCTAACAAATAGAATTCCAGAGAATCCACCACCGACGTATAAAGAAATCAGCGAACAAAACGCTGCATCTTCAAACGAAAAGCGGTCGCTCTTATATACCGTTAATGTCATCAGTAACATCACCATCAAGAAATAAAAGAAGAAATAGTCAATTCCTCGTGGCAGGGCTACTAATGGTTTCTGCGAAAATAAAAATGATAAAGTCGCAAAGTAATGTGAGTGCTCCCTTCTATCGAAAAAATATTCATTTTTTTCATTTGGAAGAATTCATAAATCCCAACAATTGCTAAATAGAGCTAATAGCGTACGTAACCAAATATCACCGACATAAAGTATTGGTAAAAATATACCAACAGCAATCAGTGCAGTAATGACTCGTTGTTTCATCTATGCAAGACCTCCATAACGACGATGTCTTCCTTGGTACGTCAGAATCGCTTTATGTAAATCTTCTTCTGAAAAGTCTGGCCAGAAAATATCCGTAAAGTAATATTCACTATATGCTAATTGCCATAATAAGAAATTACTTAATCGCACTTCTCCACTTGTACGAATCATTAAATCTGGATCTTGTAATTCTCCTAGGAAACTTGTTTGTAACTTACTTGCAAAAGCTTCATCGTTAATATCTTCCACTGAGATTTCTCCAGATTTAACCTCGTTTGCTAGAGCTTTCGTCGCTTCGATAATTTCAGCACGTGAGCCATAGTTTAAGAGCAAATGTTAACACCATTCCTGTGTTGTCTTTTGTATCTTCAACGGCTTTTAGCACTACTTGTTTTGTTGATTCAGGTAATTCATCAATAAATCCAATCAGTTGGATTTTCATATTTCTTTCTTGAAGTTCCGGCATAAACGTACCAAAGAAATCTCCAGGTAGTTTCATTAAGAAGCTTACCTCTTCTGTCGGACGTTTCCAGTTTTCAGTACTAAACGCATACAAGGTCATCGCTTTTACCCCTAATTCATCGGCAGCAATTGCGATACGTTTTACTGTACTCATGCCTTCTTTATGTCCCGCAATTCTCGGAAGATTGCGTTTCTTTGCCCAACGACCATTACCATCCATAATCACGGCGATATGTTGTGGGATATTTTCTCGATCAATTGAAACAGATTCTGTTGTTTCTTGTGGTTTTGATTTTTTCTTCCAAAAAAGCATTTTATCCATTCCTTTACACGTATTTCTTTTCTATTGTAACAGAAGTTTAAGGTCATTTATAGTATTCTCTTTTTCCTTATGAAAAAATTACAAAAACAAAGGCCCTGATTGGTTTCTAGGGCGAAAAATGGTATACTTAGAAACAGATTTATGAACCAATAAAGGAGTTAACCATGATTACAATGAAAGATATCGTGTTAGAGGGACATCCAGCACTTAGAAAACGTGCCGAGAAGCTTACTTTCCCACTAACTGAAGAACAACAAGAACTAGCTAAAGAAATGCTAGAATTCTTACATAACAGTCAAAATCCAGAAATCGCAGAAAAATATGAATTGCGCGCTGGTGTTGGTCTTGCAGCACCTCAACTTGGTAAATCCATTCAAATGATTGCTCTTCTCGTTCCTGGTTTTGAAGATGAAGAACCAATCTTTAAACGAAGTATGGATCAATCCTCGTATTATGCGTGAATCAGTCGAAGAAAGCTTGCCTTAAAAGAAGGTGAAGGCTGTCTTTCAGTAGAACGTGACGTACCAGGAATCGTTCTTCGATCTGAACGCGTGACTGTTAAATATCAAGACGTGAACGGTGATGAATTCGTACGCACATTAACAGACTACGAAGCCATCGTTGTTCAACATGAAATCGACCATTTAAACGGTGTGATGTTCTACGACCATATTAATAAAACACAACCAATGTATATCCCTAAAGGAGCGGTTGTCATTGGCGAATAAGACACCCATTTTAGTCTTCGATTTAGATGATACACTCTACTCAAAACAGCAAGTCTTCTTAACCGCCTTAAAGAAATGCTATCTAGATTTAAAACGGATATCGATGTGTACAAGGTCTACCGAGAAAAAAGCGAGATTGCTTTTGAGTTGTTTACAAAGGGACAAATCACATTAGAAAAAAACCACTTATCACGAGTTGAAGGCACACTTTCGGCTCTTGGACTGGATTCTTCAAAAGAATCAGTTATTCATTTTAAGGAAACCTATCAATATGTGATGGATCATATCGAATTAGATGAAGACTGGTATCATTTTTTTGACAAAGTATCAAACCACTCTACTCTTGTTCTTCTAACAAATGGACCAACAAGTCATCAGTCAAAGAAAATTACATCTCTTAGATTAGCAAAGTGGTTTGACGATTCAAGAATCTTCATTTCTGAGACGACTGGTGTTCCTAAACCACAAGCTGAGGCATTTGTAAATGTAGAACGACTCTTCCCAGATGTGAGCAGAAATGACTTCTGGATGATTGGAGACGACCTTACAAATGATATTGAAGGTGCAAAACACAGAAATTGGAACACCATTTATTTCAAATTTGGCGAAGAAGATTCTACTTTGACTCCAAAACCACTCTCAAGTCCAAAAGATTTGCTTGAAAAATTGGAAAAAGAGGCTCTCTTCAGCCTTTAAGATTATGAAAAAATAAGCATTCTATGATAAAATATGATAGAAACATTATGAAAAAAATTTAAAGGAGTACATACATGATTTTTAAGATTACTTACCAACCAACTAAAACGGAAGCTCCACGTCGTGAGAATACAGAAGCTTTATATATCGAAGCTAGTGACAAGGTAGAAGCCCGCCGCCTTGTAGATGAAAACACTGAATACAACGTTGAGTTTATCCAAGAGCTAGATGAAAAACACTTAGCTTACGAAAAACAAAACCCTGAATTTAAATTAACGGTGTTCAAATAATATGAAACCAAATATTAAAAATAACGAAACGGGCGTATTTGCTTTTGGCGGTTTAGGTGAAATCGGTAAAAACACATATGGCGTTCAATTCCAAGATGAGCTCATCATTTTGGATGCCGGTATTAAATTCCCTGAGGATGATTTACTAGGAATCGATTATGTGATTCCCGATTACAGTTATATCGTTCAAAATATTAACAAAGTAAAAGGTCTATTTATTTCACATGGACACGAAGACCATATCGGTGGGATTCCTTTCTTAATTAAACAAGCGAACATCCCTATTTATGCAACAAAACTTGCGATGTCTTTAATTCGAAATAAATTAGAAGAACACGGTCTTTTAAGAGATGCGATTCTTCACGAAATTGATGAAGACAGCGTCATTAAATTCCGTAAAACACAAGTGAGTTTTTATCGCACAACCCACTCTATTCCAGATGCATTCGGGATTGTGATTAAGACTCCTCCAGGCAACATCGTGTTCACGGGTGACTATAAGTTTGACTTCACTCCAGTTGGAGAACCTGCAAACCTTCACCGTATGGCACAAATTGGTTCAGAAGGTGTTCTTGTTCTTTTAGGAGACAGTACAAACTCTGAAGTACCTGGATTTACTCAATCTGAACAAGTCGTTGGAAAATCGATTAAAGAAATTATCCAACGCGTGGATGGACGTATCATTTTTGCGACATTTGCATCAAACGTTTCTCGTCTAAAACAAGTAACGGATGTGGCTGTAGCAACTGGTCGTAAATTAGCTGTATTTGGACGTAGTATGGAAGCCAGCTTCCGCACTGCTCGTGAATTAGGTTATATCAAGGCTCCAGATGATACTTTTATCGATGGCCGTGAAATTAACCAATACCCTTCTGAGAAAGTCATTATTTTATGTACTGGTTCTCAAGGGGAACCAATGGCGGCACTAAGTCGTATCGCAAATGGGACTCACCGCCAAATCTCAATTCAACCTGGTGACACAGTTATCTTCTCTAGTTCACCAATTCCAGGAAATACTTCAAGCGTTAATCGCGTTATCAACCTTCTTTCAGAAGCTGGTGCTGAAGTTATTCATGGTAAAGTCAACAATATTCACACTTCTGGACACGGTTCTCAAGAAGAACAAAAATTAATGCTTCGCTTAATGAAGCCTAAATACTTCGTTCCAGTCCACGGTGAATATCGTATGCAGAAGATTCAAGCAAACCTTGCAACTCAAGTGGGTATTCCAAAAGAAAACTCATTTATCTTAAGTAATGGTGATGTTCTTGCCGTTACTGCTGACTCTGCACGTAGAGCTGGTCACTTCTTTGCAGGTGATGTCTATGTCGACGGAAATGGTATCGGCGATATCGGAAACATCGTTCTTCGTGATCGTAAGACACTCTCACAAGATGGTTTAGTCATCTGTGTTGCTACTGTCGATTACGAAAACCGTGAGTTGGTTGCAGGGCCAGATATGCTCTCGCGTGGATTTATCTACATGAAAGAATCTGGACAACTTCTAAACGAAGCACAAGCTATTCTTCGTGATGAACTTGAAGAACTTTTGGCAGATTCTGAAGAAGTCTTAAACGAACGCGTATTACGTAACAAAATTACGGATGTCTTAGGACCGTTCCTATTCAAGAAAACAGAACGTCATCCAATGATTCTTCCAGTAATCTTAGGCGTTACTGAAGCTGACACATTAGAATAAAATAACAAAGAGGTGTACCGCATTGCGGTACACCTCTTTTCTTTTTGACTAAACATAGCTGTTAAAGTTTAGTTTCATTATTGGAGTACTTTTTGAACGTCTTCAATCATTAATTTAGTAGATTGTAATCCTCCACCACTTAGATACCATAAGTCTGAAGTTAATTGGATGACACGATTATTCTTCACAGCGTTCGTTTCTTTGAATAATGTATTGTTTAAAACTGTATCTGCATTTGAATTATCTCCACCAATTGCTAAAGTTCTGTTAAGCAAAATGATTGTATCTGGGTTAATTTCTTTAATTCCTTCAAAACTCATTTCTTGTCCGTGTTTACTGTCTTCAATTTTAGCATCAGTCGCTTTGAATTTAAGTGATTGATAAAGGAATGCAAAACGTGAATCTGCACCAAACGCTGACATCTTTCCTTCGTTGAGCATTAGAGTTAATGCTTTGTTATTTGATTTTTCATTCATATCAGCCACTTTTTTAATCGAAGCTTCTAATGTTTTAATTTCTTCTTCAGCTTTAGCCTCAGCTTCTTTACCAAATAGTGATGCTACTAAGCGGATGATTTTTTGAAACTGAATTCCAATAGTCTTTTTGGTCTACTGAGAAAATAACAGTTGGCGCAATTTCTTTTAATTGGTCTAAATATTTACTCGTACGACCTGAAGCAATAATTAAATCTGGTTCTAATGCAGCGATGGCTTCGATATCAGGCTCCACCATTGATCCAGTAGTTTGAATACTTGATGGTAAATCTTTTAAGTAAGCAGGCAATGTTTTTAACGGCATTCCTACGATATGATCCACAAATCCAAGTTCACGAATCGTATCCGCGACACCTAAATCAAATACAACGATTTTCTTTGGATTTGTCTTAACCGTTACGTCTTCTTTTCCATTTGTAAGAGTTACTTCACTCTTTTCTTCAACTGCTGCTTGTGTAGTTGATGCAGTTGTAGTTGTTGCATCTGTTTTTGTTGTTTGTCCACATGCTGTAAGAATAAATACAGCTACTAAACTTAATAAGGCTAAAAATTTTTTCAATGTTATTCTCCGTTCTTTATAATACATATTTTTTTACCATTTATTTCAATGACTTCAAGTGGAATCTCATATAAATCTGATAACACATCATCTTTCATAACTGTATCGACTGTATCATGGATGATACATTTTCCATCTTTAAAACAAGCAATCTCATCCGAAAAATTGCTTGCCATATTTAAGTCATGCATCACAATTACTATCGATTTTCCTTTTTCTTCAACTAAGAAACGAAGTAGGTTCATCACTTCATACGCTTGTTTCATATCGAGATGGTTTAAATGGTTCATCGAGTAAAATCCATTCCGTATCTTGAGCTAAAACCATCGCAATCAGCGCTCGTTGATACTGTCCCCCAGATAATGTACAAATATCTTGAGTTCTAAAGTCTAATAAATTCGTATTCTTAAGTGCCTCTTCAACAATCTGTTCATCTGATTTTGTAATCTTCCCTTTTGTATATGGAAAACGACCAAAAGCGAACAAACTCTTCAACTGTCATACTGACATGCACTTGCTGGTTTTGTTTTAAAACAGCGAGTTCTTTTGCCAATTCTGTTGAGTTCCACGTTTCAACTTTCTTGACCGTTTATATAAATTAGACCTTCGTTTTTTGGAAGAAGCCGACTCATCATCCCTAATAGCGTTGATTTTCCAGCACCCATTTGGACCAATGAACGATGTCAGTCGATGTTTTGAGACTTCTAAATCCACATGATCAACAACTGGATGTCGATATTTTTTTGTAACACCTTTAAGCTGCACCAGGCTTCTCTCCTTTCACTAATAAGATTAAATACAATACTCCACCAATCCCCTCAATAAATACGCTAATCGGGATTGTAAGAAGGAAATATCGTCTCAACGATCAACTGTGCCGCGAGTACAATCACAAGCCCTAAAACAGCTGAAAATAGCCATAATACCACATGTTTATATTCTTTTGTCAGCTGGTAGGATAAATTCGCAATCATAAACCCCAAAAATTGAAGTGGTCCCTACTAGAATCGTAGATAGACTCGTCATAATAATGACAATGACAATCACTACATTACTGAGTCGTTTCGTATTGATCCCTAACATTCTAGCTCCATCGACTCCTAAATGAAGTGCATCGAGCATATGTCTTAATCTAAAGAGCACCATCATTAATATAGCAAATAATATTAGAGCTCCAAGTATCAATAATGGTTGTGCATTCATCTTTTGAAAAGATGGATAAAGCGAACTTTGTAATTTATCAAATTCGTTTGGATCCATTAAGACTTGTAAGAATGTACTAGCATTTCGAAGCAACATCGAAAATGCCATTGTCAGTAACAATAACACTTTAAAATTAGATAGAAGCATCCCTTTAGATGCGTTCATTAATAAACAGTAGTAAGACCGATTTGAATGGCAATCGTGACAGAATAAATTATCACTGATTGTTCTACTTTTACCCCTACTAAACTTTCAAAATAATACAGTCCACTTTGAATAAAGACAAATAAAACTCTCAATTCCTAAAACTCCAGGTGTTAAAAATCGGTTTTGCGCCACTGTTTGAAAACTAATGGTCGAAATTGGTATCGCAAAAGATACAATGATAATAACTAGTAGTTTTCAATAGCCGTCTATGCAAAGATGAAACTTTGAAACTGAGTTGACTATTTCTTTCGTTGGAATCAACAAATACGCAACTACTAATAAAATACGACCATGACGGAAAGGATGCCTAAAAAGATTCTTGTTTTCTTTTTCATAGGTCTCCTCCTTTCTTTTCCAGGCGAATCACTTGGAAAATAAAGAGCGCAGCCCCAAGAATACTTAAGATGATGCTTACGGAAATCTCGTAAGGAGAAATCACTATGCGAGCGATAATGTCACAACTTAACACAAGACACGCTCCGACTAGCATCGTCAGTGGTACTAATACTTTCATCTGAGACCCATATCTCATGCGGACGATATTTGGAACAATCACCCCAATAAACGGTAAGCTTCCAACTGTAATCATTGTTACACTCGTTGTTAGCGCGATTAACACTAATGTTAAAGACTCCATTCGTTTCACTGGAATGCCGAGATTTCGACTAATATCTTCCCCCATGCTGACAACCGTGTAGTAATGGGCGAAAAATAATACTAATCACTAAAACAAATAAGCATAAATACAGCCATTCATACTGATTGGTTTGAATCATTGAAAATGAACCTTGCATCCATGACGATAAACTTTGGACAAGTTGAAATTGATACGCAAGAAACTGAGTACAAGCACTAATCACTCCCCCAAAAATCAACCCAATTAAAGGGAATCATCCATTTTTGCTTCAGGGATAGATGATGCTGCAACGCAATAAAAAGCGCCGAGAAGGCAATAGCAAACACAAATGACGTCGCCATCTTTTCTAACAGTCCAGGAGATGAGAACAATAATAAACTCATCATCAATCCTAGCTTTTGCAGCGTCGACCGTATCCAATGGTACTTGGTGCAGCAAACTCATTTTGCGTAATCGTCTGCATCAATAAACCCGATACACTCATTGCGGAAGCTGACAATAGAAATACTGAAACAGTCTTGGAAACTCTTGATTGCCAAAAATAGTTGTGTTGCACTCTCTCCTCCACTAAAACAATTCGATCCAAGAGAAACTTTGATGCTCCGACTGAGAGTGAAATAATGCTTAATATAAGTAATAATAAAAATAAATAACTAACTCTTTTTCATTTTTCTCATTTTCTAATTGATAATCATTCTCAATTACCACATTTGTTAGTTTACCAAATTATTCACTAGATTTAAACCCTTTTTCATGAAATAATAGAGATTTCACAAATTTTGCATACAAAAAAAGAAGCAATCCCTAAGGACTGCTTCTCTAACTTCATTCTTAATCTAAGAAAGTCTTTTAATTGTTTAGAACGACTTGGATGGCGTAATTTACGTAATGCTTTCGCTTCAATTTGACGAATACGTTCACGAGTTACCCCGAATACTTGCCCTACTTGTTCTAATGTACGGATTTCACCGTTTTTATCAAGACCGAAACGTAAACGTAGAACGTTCTCTTCACGGTCTGTTAATTGTTCAAGAACTTCATCAAGTTGTTCTTTCAACAATGCATAAGCTGTATGATCAGCTGGGCTTGTTGCATTATCGTCTTCAATGAAATCACCTAAATGTGAATCATCCTCTTCCCCAATTGGAGTTTCAAGAGACACTGGTTCTTGAGCGATTTTTAGAATTTCACGAACTTTTTCAGTTGGTAAGTCCATTTCTGCACCGATTTCTTCAGGTGTAGGTTCGCGTCCTAAATCTTGTAATAGTTGTCTTTGAACACGTACTAACTTGTTGATTGTTTCAACCATATGCACTGGAATACGAATTGTACGCGCTTGGTCCGCAATGGCACGAGTGATTGCTTGACGAATCCACCATGTGGCATAAGTAGAGAATTTGAATCCTTTTGTATGGTCAAATTTCTCAACAGCTTTCATTAAGCCCATGTTCCCTTCTTGAATTAAATCCAAGAATTGCATTCCACGCCCTACATAACGTTTCGCAATCGATACTACTAAACGAAGGTTGGCTTCTGCTAACTCTTGTTTTGCTTCAGTATCTCCTTCTTGAATACGGAGCGCTAATGCGACCTCTTCATCTGCACTAAGTAGTGGAACTCGTCCGATTTCTTTTAAATACATACGAACGGAGTCATTAATCTTCGTATTTGAAGATAAGGCAGTATCATCTTCAACAACAGCTGTCTCAGATTCGCGTTGGCTTTCTGATGACAATTGTTGGCTTGTTGGTTCACCGTTAGCATCTACAACACTAACCCCTGCATCCTCAAACTTTTGAATTAATTTATCCATTCCTTCCGCATCCAACTCAAATGGGATTGCGATTTGTGCAGATAAATCATCGTATAAAATTTGACCGAATAATTTTCGTTCTGCAAGAAGCGTTGAAGTTGCTTCATTCAGTGTTTGACCTTTTTCATTTTTTTGAACTGTCATTCACCATTCCTCCATTCTATCTTTTCCTTAATTGTCGTTGAATCTCCATGATTTCAGCCATCAATTTCTTTCTGGCTTCATCATCGTTCACAAGAGCAGCTCGATTCAACTCTTCCTTTTTTTGTGCTAACTGCTCTTTCAGAGTATTCTTTTGTGAAAGTACATATACTAAATCTTGAATCTCTTGTTCCGTACATTCTGGAGGAAACTGACCTAATTCGATTTCAGATACCAGATTTCTGTTCATTAAATCCTTATCGTTTAAAAACAACATAAATTCTTGAACATCAAATTCCTCTTTTTCATTTCTAAACGCCTGAATATGTAAAAATAATTGCTCATATAAAGCGTCCGGAAACGAGAATTCTGGATTAATACGATTCAGATATGTCCAAGCTTCATTATGATGCATCAAGCGGTATATTAGATGCCTTTGAATGCCTTCATTCTTAATAAACGGTCTGTTCATTACTGGCGCTTGTGTTTCTACACTTGGTATAGGCGGCGCTTGGAAATTCTGTGAAGTTTGAACTTGCTTTTGTTTTACTTGATTTTGAATCGTTGTGTAATCAAGATTAAACTCATCCGCAAGAGACTTCATTGCTAGATTCTTTTCCACATCATTTGTGAGTTTCGCCAGTTCAATAATCATCTCTTCGATATACTGAATTTTTTGACTCTCAACTTGTAACTGATATTTCTTAGAAAGGAATCTCTTTTTAAATTGATAGATGGTTTCTTGCCCGTGTTCAACTAAATCGATAAACGCTTGGGGTCCACGTTGTTTAATAAACTCATCTGGATCCAGTCCATTATCAAATGGAATAATTCCAATCGTAAAAGCATTCGTGGATTGAATCATTTCAATTGCACGGTTTGTCGCCTCCAAACCTGCTCTATCACCATCATAAGCAATCAAAATCGTATCCGTCACATGACGAAGCTTTTGAATTTGCTCTGGTGTCAGAGACGTCCCCATTGAGGCTACCCCTAGTTGAACTCCCGCTTGCCAAGCAGAAATAACATCCATATATCCTTCAAAAAGGATGACTTTATTTTCTTTACGAATATTCTTCTTTGCTAAATCAAAGTTAAATAAGAAGTTTCTTTTCGCAAAGAGCGGTGTTTCAGGACTGTTTAAATATTTAGCCTGTGAAGCGAACTCATCCGAATAACCTGGCAACACACGTCCAGAAAATCCGACAATTTGTCCATGTTCATTACGAAGAGGAATCATAATCCGCTGATTAAAACGATCAAAGAATCCTGTTTGACTTTCAACGAATAGACCTGTCGCTTCCATTTCTTGTTCTGTTAGCTCTAAATCTTGTAAGAGCTGTGTCAGCTGCGTGCGGTCTTTTAACGAGAACCCAAATCCAAATTCTTTTAACGTATCAATCGTATAGCCACGATCCGTTAAGTAATGAAGTGCTTCTTGTCCACCTTTTGTATTAAATAGGACGTGCGAGTAAAACTCACTCGCTTTTTCATGAGCCGCAAACAATTTTCTCTCTTTTTGAGGAATTGCTTGTTGGCTAGAAGGGATTTCTACATCGAGAGGAATATGCGCAAGTTCTGCTACCCTAACAACCGATTCTGGAAAAGATAAACTTTCCAATTCCTGCATGAAGTTAAAAACATTTCCTCCGCGTCCACAACTAAAACAGTGGAATAACTGTTTTTCTTCTGTGACGGTAAACGAAGGTGTTCTTTCATCATGGAAAGGACAGCGGCCAAAAAGGCTCTTTCCTTGCTTTCTCAATTGGACAAATTGCCCTACAATATCGAGAATATTCACTTGCGATTGTATACTTTGAATCGTTTCTTTTGATAATCGTTGACTCATAAAAAAACTCCCTCCATACACTACGCCTAATGATACAGCATATAATATATCACAATTCGCGATTTAATGCAATGGAGCAAGTTTTATTTTCTTTAAAAGTACCTTTATTCTATTTAAATAAAACAAGTGATACCGTATACGGTATCACTTGTTATTTTTAGTCGGCAATAAATTGTTCAATCCACGCCCAAGCTTTCTCTACTCCTTCACCTGTTTCAGATGAGAATGTTAAGAATAAGTCTTCTGGTGGTTTACCAAATGCTTTTCGAATAACGCTCACATGCTTATTCCATTTACCACGAGGAATCTTATCGCATTTTGTCATTACGATGCGATATGGAATATTATAATACTCCAAAAACTCACGCATTTGAACATCTTCTTGACTTGGTTCGTGTCTGAAGTCCACTAAGATCAGCACTAAACGAAGTGGTTCGCGAGTCGTAATATACTCCTCGATCATCTTTCCCCACTTTTCGCGTTCCTTCTTAGATACTTTGGCATATCCCATATCCTGGCACATCTACAAAATAGAATTGTTCATTAATATGATAGAAGTTCAATGTTTGTGTTTTACCAGGTTTACTTGAGGTACGGGCTAGACTTTTTCGTTGAATCAACTTATTAATAAAAGAAGATTTCCCAACATTTGAACGACCTGATAATGCTATTTCTGGAAGATTTCCAGAAGGATATTGCGCTGGTCCTACAGCACTAATTGTAAATTCGGCTTTATTAACCTTCATTTTCTAATCCTTTCTGAGTTGGCAACTTCACGAAGAATAGTAAAACTGAACCGATTAAGAACAAGATGATTAAAGAGAACACACCATCTAATGAATTTCCTGTCATTTGAGCTGTAATCCCAAGTAATGTTGTCCCTAAAATGGATGAGAATTTACCAAAAATATTATAGAATCCAAAGAATTCATTGGCTCTATTGGCTGGAATTAACTGACCAAATAATGAACGGCTAAGTGATTGTACTCCACCTTGAGCTGTACCAATAAGAATTGCTAAGACAAGGAAATCTGTGTATGAATTTAACCATAATGCCATTATACAAATTAAAATATACGTACCGATTCCAACGAATAATGTTTTTTTGTTTCCGAATCGTTTTGATAAATAACCGTAGAATAAACTAAATGGAAATGCCACGATTTGAACAATTAATAAGATGACAATCAAGCTATTGCTATCGAGTCCCATATCCGAACCGATTGCTGTCGCCATTTTAATGATTGTTCCTACTCCATCAATATAGAAGAAGTAAGCGAGTAAGAATAAGAATACTTGCTTATGTTCTCCAATACGTTTAATGGTTCCCCATAAACGAATAAAGCTATCTTTAACTGGATTTTTTGGTTTCTCGATAAATGATTTTTGACTCACATATAACCAATATGGAACGGTGAAGATAAACCACCATGCGGCTGTTATAAAGAATCCAATCATAACGATTGCATTTGAATTTAATCCACTGAATTGCATAATCATCATGAATAATACAAATGGAAAGACACTTCCAATATAGCCATAGCCATAGCCCGCTGCGGAAATTCTATCCATTCGATCATAAGTTGTGACATCCATAATCGAACTGTCATAGAAAATGTTTGAAGCTGAATATCCAATAGCCGATAAAGTATACAATGCTAGTAATAAAATCCATTGATCTGTTTCTGCAAACATCATTCCAATAACTGAGAATACACCTAGTAATGTACTCCAAGTAAACATCGGATTTCGATAGCCTTTATAATCCGCTAAAGCTCCAAGAACAGGTGCCATAATGGAAACGGCAAATGTCGCAATCGAGTTTGCATATCCTAAAAATGCAGTTGAATCAGCTGCACTAATGCCGGCGTTTGATGATACCGTCTTAAAATATAACGGGAAGATGGCGGTTGTAATCATTAAAGAATAAACCGAATTAGCCCAGTCTTGCATAATCCAAGCAAATTCTTCTTTTGTATAATGTTTCGCTATTAAGGATTTCAATCCTTTCATATTGTTGTCTCCTTCAATTCATGTAATAACTCTTAATAAAAAATAGAATGCAATATAATGCACCCACCATATCACATTCTATCCTAACATATTTTGTTGAAAAATCCCTAGGAAATCAATCGATTTTCTTCATCATACAAATCAGGTTCCCCAGTTCCGTTCACAATCGCTTCTGTCACAACTACTTTTGTAATATCTTCACGACTTGGAATTTCGAACATTAAATCCATCATAACGGATTCAATAATACTTCTTAAACCACGCGCACCTGTTCGACGTTCGATTGCTTTAGCAGCAATTGCTTGAAGCGCTGCTGGTTCAAACTCTAGTTCCACATTATCCATAGCAAAGAGTTTTTGATATTGCTTCACTAAGGCGTTCTTTGGTTTCGTTAAAATATCAACTAAATCGTCTTTACTTAACGGTTCTAACGCAGCAGTAATTGGAAGACGTCCAATAAACTCTGGAATTAACCCAAATTTTTGTAAATCTTCTGGGATAATCAGTTGCATTAAACTTTCGTGACTCGATAAGTTTTTATTCGAAGATCCAAATCCAATCACTTTAGCACCAAGACGTTCTTTCACAATTGTTTCGATTCCATCAAACGCTCCACCAACGATAAATAAAATATTCGTTGTGTCGATTTGAATGAGTTCTTGATGTGGATGCTTACGTCCTCCTTGAGGTGGAACAGACGCAACAGTCCCTTCTAAAATTTTCAGTAAGGCTTGTTGAACCCCTTCACCACTTACATCACGAGTAATGGATACATTCTCGCTCTTACGGGCAATCTTATCAATCTCATCAATATAAATAATCCCTTTTTCAGCACGTTCAATATCATAATCTGTCGCTTGTAATAGTTTTAGAAGAATATTTTCAACATCCTCACCAACGTAACCAGCTTCCGTTAATGTAGTCGCATCCGCAATCGCAAATGGAACATTTAAAATACGCGCTAATGACTGAGCTAAATAAGTTTTACCAGACCCAGTTGGTCCAATTAAACAAATGTTACTCTTTTGTAATTCAACGTCGTCATCTTCACTAAATAAGTGATTAATACGTTTATAGTGATTGTAAACCGCTACTGCTAATGATTTCTTTGCATGATCTTGACCAACGACGTAATCGTTTAATACCTTTAGGATTTCTTGAGGCTTTAATACCTCAATCATTTCATCCATTGTCATAGAAGAAAATTCTTCATCGATAATTTCTTTACATAAATCAACACATTCATTACAAATAAATACATCAGGACCAGCGATAATTTTCTTTACTTGTTCTTGTGATTTTCCACAAAATGAACATCTTACTTGTTTTGTTTCATCTTTATACAATCTGAAACCCCCATTCTTTTCCTGATTTCTCAATTTAAGAGTACCATAAGTCACTATATTCAACAAGAAATGTTGTTTCAAAAAGCGCCGGTCTCTAGTGAAACCGGCGCCTTCCTATTTAATTTCATAAAATTAAGCTTCTTTAGCAGAATCAGTAATTACAGCTAATGCTTTCTTCATTGAGATATCGTTTTTCAACATATCTACTGAAACAGCAGCACGAACTGCATCTTCTTCCATACCGTATTGAGCAGCTAATTCTTTCACTTCGTTAGCTACATCTTCATCAGTTGCTTCGATGCCTTCTTCTTTAACGATTTGTTCTAATACTAAGTTAGTCTTCGTACGAACGTCAGCGTCTTTTTCCATCATTTTGTGTAAATCAGCTTCTGTTGTACCAGTGATTTGGTAGTACATTTCAGGAGAGATTCCGTTACGACGCATATCGTTTAAGTAGTGTTCCATTTGACGGTGAACTTCGTCGTGAACCATTTCGTGTGGTAATTCAACGATTTCAGCGTTTTCTACTGCTTTACGTAAAGCTTCGTCTGCTACTGCTTCATCAGCAGCTGCTGCTTTAGCTTCTTCTAATTCTTTACGGAATTTTTCTTTTAATTCTGCTAATGTTTCAACTGAATCATCAACATCTTTAGCGAATTCATCTGTTAATTCAGGTAATTCTTTAGTTTTTACTTCGTGAACTTTAACTTTGAATACTGCTTCTTGACCTTTTAAGTTTTCAGCATGGTATTCTTCTGGGAAAGTCACTTTCACTTCTACTTCATCGCCTTCTTTAGCGCCAACTAATTGGTCTTCAAAACCTGGGATGAATGAACCTGAGCCTAATTCTAATGAGTGGTTTTCACCTTTTCCGCCTTCGAAAGCTTCGTCACCTAAGAAACCTTCAAAGTCGATTACTACTGTGTCACCTAATTCAGCTGCATCTTCTTTAACAACTAATTCAGCTGCACGAGCTTGTTCTTGTAATAAGCGATCTTCAACATCTTGTTCAGATACTGTACGATCTTGTTTTTCAACAGTTAAGCCTTTGTATTCACCTAATTTAACTTCAGGTTTAACAATTACTTCTGCTTTGATAACCCATGGTTTACCTTTTTCGATTGATTCGATATCGATTGTTGGTTGAGTTACTGGGAAAATACCAGTTTCTTCAACTGCGTTATCATATGCATCTGGTAAAAGAATGTTTAATGCATCTTGGTATAAAGCTTCTTCACCGTACATTTTTTCAAATACTTGACGGCTTACTTTACCTTTACGGAAACCAGGTACGTTCACGTTCTTTTTAACGCGGTTAAACGCTTGGTCTAAACCTTTTTTAATATCTTCTTGTGAGATTTCAAATGTTAAAACAACTTTATTTGTTTCAACTTTTTCGAATTTTGCTGTCATATTATTCCTCCATAAATTCATTATTCATCTAAAAGATGAATGGATTTACATACTCATTTATTTTACAATACTCTTCCTCTTTTGTAAAACATAATTGACTTAAACAACAGTAATTTAACAAGAATTTTGAATAGAGATTAAGAAAAGGTAACAAAAGCAATAGTTTTTCTCATTTTTCGGCCAAAATGTTATAATAGACGCCATAGGAGGGATAAAATGATTCAATATCCAAAAGGACAAAAAAAATTATCACGGGCTACTCGGTCTCAAACAATGCAAACAAATTATAGTAGTCGCGGTATGGGTTTAGAGAACATATTGAATCAAACCAATGAACTCTATCGCCTTCAAAAACGAGCGGTCATCCACAAGAAACCGACACCGATTCAAGTCGTTAAAGTAAACTACCCTGCAAGAAGCGCAGCGCAGATTACGGAAGCCTATTTTCGTCAGGCGTCTACAACCGACTATAACGGTGTGTATAAAGGAAGATACATCGACTTTGAAGCAAAGGAAACGAAGAACAAAACTTCTTTCCCACTAAAAAATATTCATGAGCATCAACTAGAACATATGAAAGAGTGCTGTGAACAAGGCGGTATCGCTTTGGTTATTTTTTATTTTTCTAGTTTGAAAGAATATTATTTACTTGAATATAAATGGATTGAACAATTCGTTCATGATTCAAGCAAGAAACGTCAATCAATCCCGTTGACCTATATCAAAGAACACGGTCAACCAATCGAGCTATCGCTGCAAATGACTCTAAATTATTTAGACGCAGTAGATGCTCTATTATAAAGGAGGTCAATCTATGACTGAAAACAATACTGAACAAAGTCGTTCATCTCAGCATCGAAATTCAAGGAAGAAGCACCCAAGTTCTACTAATAAAAAGAAATTGTGGAAGAAAATTTTAATTGGTCTAGCTGCTTTTGTGACTGTAGCTATTATTGCTATCGTTGCAATATTCGCTTACTACGGTGCGACTGCTCCTACCATTCAAGCAAGTGATTTAGAAGGAGCTACTGAAACTAAAATCCTTGATAAAGATGGCGAACTGATTTATTCACTTGGTGGTGAAAAACGAGATCTTATCACCAGTGAACAAGTTCCTCAATTACTAAAAGATGCCATTACTTCAATCGAGGACAAACGCTTCTACTCTCATATGGGGATTGACCCAATCCGTATCGCAGGATCATTCCTACGAAATGCAAAAGCTGGTCAAATCACTCAAGGTGGTAGTACGATTACTCAACAATTAGTGAAGCTAGCGGTATTCTCTACGAAGAAAGAAGACCAAACCTATAAACGTAAAATTCAAGAAATTATGCTTGCACTTCAATTAGAACGTAATTACTCTAAGGAACAGATTCTTACGTATTATTTAAACAAAGTGTATATGGCAAATAATGTCTATGGATTTGGAACTGCTTCACACTTCTACTTCAATAAAGAATTATCTGAATTAAGTCTATCTCAAGTAGCGCTACTTGCTGGAATGCCACAAGCACCAAATTCATACGATCCATATGCGAATGCTGATCAAGCAAAAGAACGTCGTGACTTAGTACTCTATTCCATGAAAGAAAATGGGAAAATTTCAAAAGAACAATATGAACAAGCGGTAGCTACTCCAGTTACTGAAGGATTAATCGCACATAATAACAATGTCGATAGTAATGATAAAGCACTTGTTTACGATTCATTCGTAACAATGGTTTTAAAAGAAGTTCAAGAAAAGACAGGACTTGATCCTTATAACGACGGACTTACGATTGAAACAACTATTGATTCAAAAGCGCAACAACGTTTATACGATATCGTTAATACGAATGATTACATTCAATACGTGAATGATAAAATTCAAAATGCGGTTGTAATGTTAGACACAAAAACTGGTGCGGTTCGTGCCGTAAATGGTGGACGTAAACAAACCACACTACTCGGCTATAACCGAGCAACTGACAATTCACGTAGTACAGGTTCTACAATCAAACCTGTAATCGACTACGGTCCAGCCATTGAGTACTTAAACTATTCAACTGGTCAAACCATCATGGACCAAGAACTACTTATTCAAATGGTGTTGAATTAAACAACTGGGATTTCAGCCACAAAGGTGCAATGACCTTGCGTACTGCCCTTGTTTATTCTAGAAACACAACAGCATTACAAACCTTTAAAGCTGTTGGCGAAACAAATATCAAATCATTCTTGAATAATCTAGATATTCAAATCAAAAACGATGGCCAAGATTACTTAGTGGAAAGTAATTCAATCGGTGCAGATATTTCTCCAATCAAGATGGCAGCAGCATATGCCACATTTGGTAATTATGGTACTTATTCAAAACCATATACGGTAAGAAAAGTCACAACTCGTGATGGTCAAGTGACTGAATTTAAACCTGAACAAAAACAAGCAATGAAAGATTCAACAGCTTACATGATTACGGATGTACTCAAAGATTCATTCAAATATGGGTTCGCAACACAAGCAACTATTCCTGGATTACCTACAGCTGCCAAAACTGGTTCATCGAACTACACCGTTGAACAAAAACGTGCAATGGGAGCTAGTGATTATGAAGATATCATTCCTGACTCATGGTTTATTGGCTACTCTACCGACTATACAATTTCTGCATGGACTGGTTATGATAACCCCTATGAACAAGGTGGCGGTGTAGACACGACCGAACAAGAATACTCAAGAATGATTTATTATTACTTAATGAAATATATGGCTGAATCTTCTAGCGGAGACGATTGGGTTCAACCTGATAGTGTTGTCAAACAACAGATTGAAATCGGTTCTGATCCATTAAGCTTACCTGGGCCAAGAACTCCAGCAAATATGATTGCAACTGAGTTATTTGTTAAAGGACATGTCCCTACTCAACAATCTATGAACTATGGTACGAAGATTGAAGGACCAACTGGTTTGAAAGCTACTTACGATAAGAGTAAGAAGACACTGACTGTAACGTGGGATAATTATCAAACAAACTCTAAAGATAAGCCACAATACAAAGTCACTGTAAACGGACAAACACAAACTGTTTCAACAAATAAAGTGACATTCCAAAATATCAGTGGACCTAGCGTATCGGTAACTCTAGTTGTAACGGTTGGTAAAGATAGTTCTGACCCTATTACAAATGAGTTCCAACTAGAACAACCAACAACAGCTGAGGAACGTACGACTCAACAAAACCAGCAACAAAACAATCGTCAGCAAAACAACAATAATAGCAACAATAACAATGAACAAACGACTCAAGAAGCTCGTAATCAATAGTTCAAACAAACAAGGCATTCTCTAGTAGAGAATGCCTTGTTTTTATCTATAAAGTAAAACAAAAACCCCATGACAAACTTGTCATGGGGTTTCCAGTTTTACATCTACTCTAATCAGTAGAGTCAAAGTCAATCAATGATTACTTAGCATATTCGACTGCTCTTGTCTCACGAATAACTGTAACTTTAATATGTCCTGGATATTGGAGTTCTTCCTCAATTTGATTTTTGATGTCATGCGCTAAAATAATCGCTTTTTCATCACTAATCTTGTCAGGTTGTACCATTACACGAACTTCACGTCCAGCTTGAATCGCAAAGCTTCGTTCAACACCTTCATGTTCTGTTGCAATGGCTTCTAATCTTTCTAATCGACGAATATAGTTTTCGATTGATTCACGTCTTGCACCTGGGCGAGCTGCTGATAAAGCATCTGCTGCTGCTACAAGTACTGCGATTGTTGAAGTTGGCTCTACATCTCCATGGTGAGAAGCAATTGCATTAACAACAATCTTATTCTCTTTATATTTCTGAGCGATTTCTGCTCCGATTTCAACGTGAGAACCTTCAATTTCATGATCGAGTGCTTTACCGATATCGTGAAGTAAACCTGCACGTTTTGCAAGGTTCACATCTTCACCTAATTCGCCTGCCATCACTCCAGCAAGCTTAGCCACTTCGATACTGTGGTTCAATACGTTTTGACCGTAACTAGCTCTAAAGTATAAACGACCTAAAATCTTAATCAAATCAGGATGTAATGAGTGAATTCCAACTTCGAACGTTGCTTGTTCACCGATTGTACGAATACGCTCATCCATTTCTTTACGAGATTTTTCAACCATTTCTTCAATACGAGCAGGATGAATACGACCGTCTGAAATTAGTTTTTCTAGTGTCATTTTCGCGATTTCACGACGAATTGGGTCAAAACCACTTAATACCACCGCTTCTGGTGTTTCATCGATAATCACATCAATTCCTGTCAATGATTCAAGGGTACGAATATTACGTCCCTCACGTCCGATAATACGTCCTTTCATTTCATCACTTGGTAACGTCATAACGGTTACTGTATTTTCTGAAACTAAGTCCGCTGCGGAACGTTGAATCGCTTGAAGAATAATGTTTTTAGCATTTTTATCTGCTTCATCTTTTGCAAGCTGCTCAGACTCTTTAATCATGATGGCACGTTCCTTACTTAATTGTTCGGTCATGTCCTTCATGATAATTTCTTGCGCTTCTTCTTTACTAATTGTAGAAATACGTTCCAATTCTTCTTGTTGTTTTGCAACGAGAGCTTCAGCTTGATTTTCTTTTTCTGTTACTCTCTCAAGTTTTTCTTGGATTTTTGTTTCCTTCGTTTCAATAGATTGTTCACGTTTTTCTAGAATTTCATCTTTACGATCTAAATTCTTTTCACGTTGAATCATTCTCTTTTCTTGAAGAAGTACTTCATTTCGTCTTTCTTTTAACTCATTTTCAACTTCAGCACGATATTTATGATTTTCTTCTTTTGCTTCTAATAATACTTCCTTTTTTAATCGGTCAGCATCTTTTTCTGCATCTTTGATAATCATTTCAGCCGATTCGCGAGCTGCTACTAACTTTTTCTCGTAATTTGATTTGAAACCAATATATCCAGCAACAATTCCAATTATTAAAGCTAAGATCGCGAGGCCACCTACTACTACTGAGTCCATTGAGTCACCTCCGTCTCTATTTAATTTTTAATCAAAATAAATTGCATTGATAATTTTTATGGTTAAATGTGATTTAACACATAATATTATTGTATTCTTGAAACGTGTTAAAGTCAATTCATTT
>BNJS01002556.1_pt1 | contig 109861 bp, 118 predicted proteins | sample 8540461 | NCBI WGS metagenome assembly BNJS01 (sample SAMD00202454, study PRJDB9452) | human saliva metagenome | isolation source: human saliva | place: Japan
AATATTTGCAAAACGTACATAAAATGGGTTCCCACTTAGTCTTCATCTTCTAAGTGATACATCTATATGAGGGTTCTATAAGAGTTTTTTTATTCCTTCTCACTTCCGGTTCCAGCACAATAAGCAAGGAAGGAAACAGAATAAGATGCCTGTTGCAAAGTAAGGTTATGAAATAAAAGCCCTCCCTAATGCTGTCCCACAAAACTTAGTAAAGTAAAGTGGAGAGGCAAAACAATACAATGAAATTATAGAACATACTAATACCTGACACCATAAGGGCAGCGCCTTTAGACGTTTTACTTTCCAATGGTTCACATACTAGTTCCTGTCTATATTTTGCTAAAAAGTGATGGTATCATCCAAGAAGTTAAGAAGCAGTCCGAATACTACGGTATGAAGGTTTCAAAGGTTCTCGCAACCCCATCTTGCAGTAACCAAGCGGAGAGCGCTGTGGGCTTGAAATAATCACCATCTTAACTGGACGGACATATAGAACATCATCAGGCAAGCGATTCCTATGGTAAGGAGCGGGTTGTATGGTTACCCTTTTCAGCCATCCGTTAAATGACATATAAACTTACACAGGCGCGCATATATTCTTCTGGGGAAGGCTTCTGTGTCTTTTCTTGTAATAGCTTCCTCTATGCAGTGCATCTTTCCGGTCCCAATATCTTTCATAAACCGTAATCCGGGCGTCTGCACCTATCTACCATTGATATCTGCTTTCCGTTGATTTTTGATATAAAGAGGCAAAACGCGTTCTTGAGAGTAGGTCAAAATATTCAACTTTACCATTATAAAAAGCCTGACGAGCGTGTTCACTAGCCTTACTATAGAAAGAGTAGAAATTTCAGGAATATCCTCAAGTACTCCTCTAATTTAGCCATACTCTCTAAGGTAGCTGAGCGCATTCATTTCCTCCCTGTATCCACCGTAATCTCTAGGGGCATAATTCCATATTCCTTTTTTCAAGAAATATCATCATAGAAGGTCTCACTCTTGGGCATATCCTCAATGATACTCCCTAAAATATAGCATACGATAAATCCCTATTACTGCCAAAAGAGCAACCGCCACGGAAAAAGTAGCAAATCTGTAGCTATAACGCACATTCTCCTCCTAAAGACCTCCTAACCATTTGCCCCTCCAAGTGTACACAGATGTCTATCCTTTGGAAGGCATAAAGCTATAAATAATAGGAATCAAGCAAGCGAAATCACATATAGCAGGATACTAATAGAGAAAACTATCCCCAAATTCCTTAAGAATTTTACTTTCTGTATTGATAAGGTAGCGAATCCTGCTGCTGTAGTTGGGTTGTAAGCAGAGTTACATTTCCATAGCCCGCTGAAGCGCGCCATTGCTTTATATCTATGCCCTTGAATTTCCTGTTGATATCTATTAATCAGAATATACAATAGGAATCCCTATTACAATCACAGAGGAGGAATTACCGCCGTGAGAATCGTAATTTCACTGTGAAAGAGTCCTAGCCAAAAGCCCACATCGCCTATCAGCGCACCACATCGAAATAAACATCGCTCGGAATGACCTGACAAAAGAAAAGCAGGTCACCAAGCAAGTAGCCAGCAATGCTCCCTGCATATGGAACAAGCCTATCTCTCCGTGTGATTAGCAGTACTAAGCATCGTATATAAGGCATTCCTGGAGACATACAAAAGGCGTCTGCATCTGAGATTCATATTTCTCTATCAAAGGCTTAAGGTCGTGAAGCACTAAAAGTCCTTTGCGGATGGCTGTGTTGCGATATCTTTACGCAGAGAAACCGCACGCAGGGTCGTATGAGCCTTGTTATAGAGGAGTCCTTCATACACAGGAGTCTGCTCAGCTTATGAGTGAGTGTATTCAGCTCCTGCTGAGGTGCACCTCCTTAGGAGTCACGGGTGATCGCCGCAGTGTCTCCTTCTCACCAATTTCATGATTGTATTCATGAAAGCTCCCTCCACCTGTGGACATTGGTTGTAAATCCTTGGCAAAGAGGCATTCCAGCTATTGAACTGTTCAGGTGCACGTACCCCTTGACTCTTCTCCAATTACTACCAAAGTTCCTTCCTCCCAGGAGAGCTTCAAGAGACTGGTCATACTCCTTGCTTATAGGCATGGTCTTCAGGGAGCATATTCGCCTCTAGGTAGGTCATCGATAGATTTCCACTGAAAGGCTAAAAATATGATGAATTCTACAAAGTCTAAATAGATACCTATTGCACCAATACCAATCGAGCTACAATATCAAAAGTTATTTACTTTTACTTTTAGCTTCATTTTTACCGTATTTCATAATAATCATAACTGCATACCCCGTAGCGCAAACCAGCCTTTAACATAGTTTTCGGCGGGTTGTACATAACTAAAAAGCTGCTGAACGTATTTCTGAATTTTTAATTTGGACTGATATAAGTATCTTGGTAGTCTTCATTCCTTTTGAGAGAAACTTGTTTATTCCATAGCTTAACCCTGTGAGCTTTTTCCTATTTTTTTTATAAAATAGTTTTTATAGGAACCCCAACTAGCAGCAGTATTTATATTGACTGTTTAGATACATTATTTATTCTATTATTTTCCAACACATTAGAACCATAACTTGAACGTATGCCGAGATAATCTATATCTGTTTGCATTTTTATTTTATCAGATAAACGCCCTTCGTAATAAGTAGCATTACCTCATTAAATATTTTTCTTTATTAAGAATATCATAAGTATTAAATCCTTGGCTCATGTATAATATTTTAATAAGTTTCAGTTTCTTGTCTATTAAAATTATGCCCGCTCAATGGTTTAGTAAAATTGAAAAACTCGCCCAAAAGAATGCGCTTGATTACTTGAGCAAACCATTTTAACAAACACCTCTCTCGTTTTGTTTTGTATTTCAAAGCACAGACCATTTGTCATTAGTGTATGTACACCGCTCGTTCATTTTTGGTTGCTTTGTCAAACATAGTTTGAGTATATATCTAAAAATATCTGTTCTCCCTGGTTCTTGTAATTGAGAGAAATGAAGAATGTCTGTTAGAACCTTGACTTTAGGGTTATGTTTATTCCAAAGCTCCACTAAGCCCACCTCGTTTCTTTTTTAAGTTTTATATAAATCACAGCACCTACAGAATTATCGTGCTCGTTCTGGTTGTGTTTCTACCTATGCTTTCAATATCTTGCGGAGAAGTTCATTATTTTAACAAGTATCTCCCAACTCTTTCAAGGTTATTACAAAAATGAGATTTTCTCCAAACACCTGAAACCTCCTGATAAAGTAGTCGTTACACCTGGTAAAAGTTAAGAAGATTTATTGTTTGTGGTATTTTTTGTAAAGATGTTTCAGATATTTTTAGTAATTATTCGTGGTTTTTGTTTCATTATTGGCTTAGTTGCAGATAATACTACCTCACCAAGTTCATTAGTAGAAGTGGTTAGTACAATGTCTGTTTTGATTTTGTTCATAGAAAATTTTTATCCTACTCCAAGGTGGAGTAATTTTCATAAGTAAATTTTACCTCTGACGGTTTAAATTTCAAACCGTCTCATTAATTGCACCTTTACCAGTGTAAAATCAGTACACAGATAACATTAGTATTTGACACTTTCGGTTTTGGTTAGAATTACTAAGAATTTCCATTATATTTCTGAGAGAAAAACATTAACCCCTGAACATAATGAAAAATATAGAAATTAAAAAAGCTTTACATAATTAAATATTTTGTATAATATATCAAATTTTTGCTCACAAAGTTACAAAAATATAAAATTCCCATGATTTTTATCATTTTTTGAAAAAAATAAAACTTTTTCTATTTTGAAAATTCAAAAATTAGGGAGAGAGGTAAAATTATAGCTATTATTTCTTTTTCTATTTAAACATTTTTTAATTTTCAATTTGAAATTTTTCTTCAAATGAAAATTGTACCTTTTGCAAAATATAATAAAAAATGAAAATTACCATTTGGTTGCTACAGTGCTAGCCTCGAAATAATGCCCGCCCCACAGCGCAACTCTTAGAAATATGTGGGCATTTGTTTTCTTATTGATTGTGGAGAGGGTTCAAATAGCTTTTACGTATTGGAAAGTGGTTTGGAATTTGCCCGAATAAAACATATTTTTATCTCACCCATACGATCATTGTCACCGGACTTATTTCGACCTTCAGTACTTTGGGTAGCGAAAGTTACACACGAAAGCTCCCAGAGCTAAAGAAGCCATTTTACTCGTTAAAATTAAGTGTCTCTCGAACCCCCTCGATTTTTCACGAATTAGAAAGCAACTGAAAGTCAACTCATGATGATGAAAAACTGTCATAAAACCATCCCTTTAGACTATAGAATATATATGCTAATGGTGTCTTCAAGAGGAAGGAGAAACGAGCTCAATATTGATGCTGTGCAAACCTTTTGGTATTGAACAATGTTGTTTTCAAAATATTAAAACTCGGTAAAGATGCACTTTTAGACAACGGAACCTCTATCCGAATGAACAATTAAGCTTTCCTCCTGCTACTCCTCAAAGTTATGCTTTTGTAGCGATACACGCCTAATATTTGCCTAGTATAGTGCGGATATTATATGTTCGAGTATTACACCACGAAGCTTGGCTTTCTTAGAAACTATCACTTAGGATTTAGCTGAAAAACAAAACATTCTACCGCTATGCAAGCTGCTCAAATAGCAAAATGGCTAACGTTGAAACGCTCATTCTCGGCAGCAATATTCTTCTCGTTATCTCTTGATATTTGTACAAAACAAGAAGCGCAAACTATCTTCAATAATGTAGCGAAGATGGAAAAGATTCATATTTGAAAATTGATAAATTTCTTTTAATGATTAATTTTATTATATATAGGATTATTTTCGGTGCTCAAGAAAAATAGAACCCGAATACATAAAAACAATTATTTTAAGGGAGAAAACCTCAGGATGCTCAATTGCCAATAGTCTCAGTTAGGCGAAGCTGTCTTTCTTTCTTTTTGACGACCCAAATGCCACAATGAAACAGATTATTATTACCTCCATCACACATTGCAACTACAATTGGGAACCATCTCAACCTCCTTAAGAGTGAATACCTTGAGTGAACTGATGATACAAAAATAACAAATTACACAAATTTCACGGAACGCTTCAACTCTTATACAAATTACCACTTAACTCTCCTAATGATGATGTATCTCTCAAATCAATGGTGTATTACATTCTAGCAATGTACAGATGCTGAACAGAATATAATCTTTACCCGTAGGTTTATTATTTACTGTCAGATATAGCACAGTACAACTTTCTTGTTATTCAGAGCCGTGATATAAAATTTCTCGACGAAAACAAAGTGTTCAGTTTCGAATTTCTTCAAAATATTACATTTTCTCAAAACCAGAAAGTAGCATAATATATGTATTTTACAAAATTATCGTTGAATAATGCTAATCACAAATATAAAACCTCAATTAGAGAAAATGATTTCGGTTTATAAACTAAGATGTAAAGAGACTTCTTTCTAAGTGGAGGAATGAATATTTATACTTCGAAAATCGAGATTTACGAGTTCCTACCTTCTGAGTCATTAGGCTCAGAACGCATTGATAAATCAATTCTTTCTACGTTATTTACAAATATTCCTCGCCAAGGCTTCCTTTATACTTATAATCCTGATATTAACGGAAATCGTATTGTGAACTGACCACGGAACTAACCTGCCCCTCAGAGTGGCTGAATATTCTCAGGTAGAATTTTAATTTATCCCCATTATCACCCGAGATGATGAAATTTTGTTTATGGACTCTAAATGTACCAACTATTGCGATGCATCAACTTCATCACTACGATGCAGAGAAAGATATTTACCGGAGAAAGTCTCATCTCAAACAAGGGTGCTAATTACAAATTTGCCGTAAAACGCTCAGGGAAAAAGAAGATTGGCAACAGCATTGGCGGAAATCATTACCAAACGAGGCCAACTATACTATTATTGTATATTATCGTCCGTAGGAGAGCTGGTATGATAAAGTTATAGGAATAGGTAGCCCCACAGCAGCACAGGTTTCAAGCATAAAATTTCATTTCTTTTCTATCGAAAATGTCATCGTTTTAACCAATGATTAACATCAAAATTCGTTTTTTTTTTCGAAATTAGCGTCGCTTTTTCATACATCCAATACATATATCTTACATATGAACACAACACTAGTATTGACATTATCAACAATGAAAAATAGAAAGAGAAAGTGTTTGTTGAGGCGTTTCTCGTGAAACAGAAAGTAATCGTGGACAAAAAAATATGATTGATTCTTTACTATTATTTTTAGGGCAAGGGCACACTTACTAGAAGGAGTCCCAGGACCTACAAACACCTCTCATCAATACTTTGTCAAAAGCCGTAAAGGTACATTTAGTAGAATACACCACTCCAGATTTGCTTCCTCGCTGACGTAATCCTGGTACAATGACTTACAATATTAAACAAATGAATTCTCTTATAAAAAGGTCCCATTTTGCAAATTTCGTACTAAGGATGAGAGCAAAACGCTCCCCAAAGTACAATCTAGCTTTACTGGGTTATGCAAGAAAAAGCAAGTTACCATAGGTGATACCACCTTTTTGTTCCCTGGATAAGCCTTTCCTTGTTATGGCTACTCAAACCCTCAGAGCAAGACAGTACCACCCACTACCCGAAGCACAAGTGACTGTTTTATGCTAAAAGTTATTATAGATTAGTCCAAAACTTAATGAAGAACAAATTCATTATGAGAAATAATCTAGCTGCTGGTGAAAAAACTGAAATAAACCAAGTCGTAAACCTAGAACAAGTAATTAGAGCCTGTGCGTTGTACAAGAAGTATATATGGACGAAAAATAGAAAAATATATATTAGATATTATTTTTGCTACTGTTACCCTGAGAAATATAATCTTCCAGACCTGAAAACCCTCTTATCAACTTTGGGGCTTCCACGAGGAAGCATCAATTTGGCTATGTAGCTCTTGGCGCCATGCTTTTATTCGTCGTCGTGGTTATGTAATTCCTGGAGGACGCATGTGCTGTGGTGTTTGATGTACTTCGTCACAGAATAGGTGTTACATTATGAAGCAGAAGCAGAAAATATAAATTCAGTAGAAATTATTACAAAATTGTTAATACCATTGAAGTGCCTTAATCTTGAATATTAAAAATCGTAAATGAAGATTATCTCTATTTATAATAGCTAACCTATTATATTTAGAGATTTTTGTAAAATAAATTTTAAATTAAAACATATGAAAGCCGCTTTCTTGACAGAAATACATACATTTTCTGAAAATGTAGAAATTAACTAAGCCACTAGCTATGTTACTGACTGGGTTGTATTTCACTTCCAGAGCAAATTATTGAAAGACTAAAAGATGCTGATATTGCCATTGTCAATACAGTTGTTTTAGGACATTGAGCAACTTCCCAAAATTAAAATTAATTCACCTGACTGCAACAGGAACAAACAGATAATATTGACAAACCGAAGCTAAAAAGCTATAGAATATTGAAGTATGTTGTAGGCTACTCTCACCAATAGCGTTGCTGAGCATTTTGCTTTTATTACTGGCCTTCTATGCGAGGGGTTAAAACACCTCAAACATAAAGCAGTTGAAGATGGAACTGGCAGTGATGGAAGATTTTGCCTGCTACAGAACCTCCTGTATTTGACTTTGTATGGTAAAAACACTGGGAATCATAGAGTAGGGAAATATTGGAAAAAGCAATTACTGAGCGGGCAAAAGTTTTGGGATGAACGTTTTGTGGGCTGAAAGACAAGGAAAAACACCAAGAAATCAAGAATATTCTTTTGTTTGATGATGTTTTAGTGCAAAGCGATATTATTTCTTTAAATTGTCCTCTCAACGAAGAAACAAAAACATATTATCAATACTCAAACAATAGCAAAAATGAAGAAAAACCTTTTGATCATCAATGTAGCAAGAGGTGCTGTTGTAGACCCACGTGCCATTTATGAAGCCATTACAAAAAGAAGAAATCTTAGGCTTTGCTACTGATGTGTTTGAAAATGAGCCCTCTAAATGAAGAATCTTTATTATATATATGCAATCATCCGCGTGTTATTTATACTCCGTATATTGCTTGGGCAAGCACTGATGCACAAAGTAGACTCTGGCAACATACTGAAACACAACGGAAGATTTTATAAAAATTTATAAATCGATTCTTTCCCAAATGATATTTTCTTTATTTTTGAGTATGCTCTTCTTGTATTAATTTCGCGTATGCAAGCCCTAAATTAATAGGTAGAATATTGACCATGAAACACATCGAAAATTGCCAAGTAGGAAAAGTTTTTACTGGATACGGCTGGGTATTTTTCTTGACTCCAGAAGTTAGATACATCTTCTCTTTTGAAATATTACCCTTCGAGGCCCCTGCAGCTTTTCGTTAGTGAAGAAATTAGTAAAAAGAAGGATATGAGACTGATTTAATAACAATGTTCAGTGCTTGTGTGGAGCTTTCTCCGAAAGTGAACCACTTGGGGATACATATTTATCTCTAAACGTAGCAAACGAAAATATAAATTTTCAAAAACCTCATTTCTGACATACAAAATGGACAACTATATATATACAGACACTAATTTGATAGGTTTACTTAGTTTTTATATGGATCACAGACCTGTAATCTTGAGATTAATGAAAGAGAATCTTTATTTCACTATAGAATGCGAGAAGTAATACCCTGTAATTGAAAACTTTCTTTCTCCGTTTGTAGAAATAACATTCAAAATGACTCCAGTATATCTACTGTGATCAACACAAAACATACAAATGACTCTATTTGTAAAGGGATATATCATTTCTCGTTTCAGATTCTATTATCCAATTAGACACCAATCACCCATTAAAGGAAAATATCGCTTTGAAGAATCTTTGATCAAGGTATTTTCAGTCTAAAACAATAGAGTCTAATAAATAATTTTTCATTTATTGAGCGTTATTTATTGAGTAAAATACTTAATAACAACGCTAAAAATTACAGCCTTTCTATTTTCTTCGTGTAACAAAAATAATTAATCCTATAAAAAGATAATAAAACTGCCATACCAATCCAGTAAAAGAGTACTAAGAGATACTTTTTCTTCTTTGGCACCTGTTGTAGTTTCTTCTTTTAAGAATCCTTGTTTAACTTCTTGGCTAGAAGAATTTTGCTCAGCTTAACAATTTGTTCTTGGTATGCCTTTAGCATTTTCACAGAAGTGGAGAAATATAATCTTGAAGTTTTTATTCTCTGATGAAAATTGAGTAAAGACCCAATCTCCAAATTGTTTAAACTAAATCTGGTAAGTGAAGTTCTGCAAGTTTAGCTATTTGCCCGGTAGAGGCTTTCCACATTCCTTTTTCGGCAGCTTCAAGCATTACGGCAGTTACTTCTGTAGAGCTCCTACATAACGAAACCTGGTAATGCCCAATTGTATCTCTATGTATGGTAATTATAGATTTCAGTCCAAAAGTTCATCATCAATCACTTGGCCGAGTAGCTTTCAACCATGCATATTTAGAACAATTTCTTGAATCTGCCCTGCACCTAGAAGCCTTTACCTTTCATCATTTCTTTAATATGCTTGGGGTTAAGAACTGTTGAGCGCGCTCTCACGCCTCATTGCTTTTTAAGTTCTTGTGCACATGCATATTTTTATGATTACGATAATCTGCCAAATAAGCACCAGGATCTTAACACCTGTTACTTCTTTAATAGCTGCATTCATACCTCCCATAAACCTGCCAAATACGTGGTCAAGGCCAAGAGCTCCCCCAAGTATTGTCTATGTCGGCTGAAATGAGACATCTGTATTTTTAATAGCTGCACGAAACATTCCTGCTGAAATTTACTCCAATCTTCTGACTTGCATAAGTAGCCCCTATATTATGCATATATACTCGGCTATGTCTTTGCTTTCCCATTTATCACCAGCGTTGCCAAGTTCTTTAATCCCAGTTCCGTAAGCTCCTTTGTAGTCCTCCGAAAATTCTCTGAGTAGACATTTCTCGAGCATCTGGAGGAATGCCTGCTCTAACAAGTTCCCAATATCCACAGTACCCGAGCTTAACTTGGTTATTATATTTTTCCCTGTGGAAGAAACTAGATACTTTTTCTATAGCTTTAGGTAATATGAAAAGACGAGAAGTTGCTAAATCTCGAAACCGTCCAGAGGTTTGAATAACTACACCAATACGAGGTCTTCCCTAACTCTCCTTCACATGAAGGAATAATTCAGATCGCTTACTGTTCTACCGAAAGTTATCCCACAGGCTCTAAGCACCCAATAAATAGAGTACTTGTGCTATGGAAACTCCTTCTCGTTTCTATAAACTCTGAACTCCAAAAAGTATAAGCTATAGGATATCTCCTGTGATGATATTCTTCATAATAGTATTCTTAGCCAATGCCACTCCTCTATCCCAAGCAAGCTTACTAGGAGTACCTTTCGCACTGATAGAATAAAGATTTTCGCCCAGTTGGAACAGCTTTGGGGTTAGCTACTGCGATCTCCACCTGTGAAGAAGGGAGGCGTGGCATCCTCCATTTAGAGCATTAAAGAAGGCAGTCTTCAAGAGATGGGCTATTTTGTATTGCTTTATAAAAAGAACATTATTTATAGTATTTTCTATACTTCTCAATAATAGCTTGTGCTTTGTCTATGCTTTTTAGCGGCTATCTCGGCTATTTCTTGCTCTGTAAGAGGTTTTCGCCTCTTTTGGCAGGAACTTTTGGTTTTAGTAGCTTTTCCTACGGCTTATACTCAAGCTTTTTATTTCTCAGAATTATCTGATTTGTACTTCTATTGGTTTATCGTTTGTATTTCTTTCCCTTTAGGTTTATCAAATTGTGGAGAAAAGCCAAACTATTCCTGCCTGCTGAGATTCTTGTTCTAAGATATCTTTTAGCGTGATATCATCGTAGTGAGCCCTGCATATGTACAACAAGTTCTGTATTTACGGGCTTTTCCTGATAAGATTTGTTTTACAAGATTTTTAGCTGATTGAGATATTTTTCTGTAAAGAATGTTTTCTATCTGAATATCTGTTACTTTTTCCATTAATTTTGTCTAAGGTAGCCATACTATAAGCAATTGGGTCTGCAGACATTGCTAGTACAGTAGAAGCTATTTTATCCGGAGAATAAGCCACACCTGTTGTATAATATTTCCATTAATCTTTTCTGTTGCTATTTCTTCTGCAAAATTGGAAAGTTTATCTATTTCTTCTTCAGTATAAGGATTGGTCAGAATACTATCCAAACGTAAATCTCTATGCAAGCCCATTGACACTGCCAATCTCTTTGATATGCAGAGAAATAGCTTTTTATCTATGGGTCTTTAGCTTTTTCATGTTAATATTTTATCTTCCAAGTCATTAAATGTATTACTTTACTTTCACTTTCGTAAAAGCAGGCGTAAGATAAGAAACCAATGCCCCATAAGAACGGCGTTTAGCAATAATTGATTCTCCATATTTCCGATAGAATAATAACATGAGGAACTGTACCCACAAGAATATCACCCCAATCATAATCTGAAAGAGCAACTTGTTTTATTAGGGCGTAAATTTAATGACCTGTGTGTCCCAAAATGTACAAGAGCATCTGCTTTTAGCCCATTTTGGTACCCATAAATAAAGCCCAATATATGCATACGGTGGACTTTTCACTCCGCGTTGTACTCTTAAAAATCATCTTCTGTACTAAGAGCTGCAGGTGGTTGAGGTAAAATAGTAATATTACCAAAAGTTAATTGTGCAAAACAGCTAAATAATCTTATTATCTTTTTGTTGTTGTTAGATAGTTCCCCTGGTGGCTCCATTATGCTCTACAACTTGTGTATAAAGAGTCTCAGGAAGTGACTTTTTCAGCCAACTATCCAACTCATTTGCTTTCAACCAAAGCAGGTTTTCCATTAGTTAAAAATTTTTCTATTTCTCCTTGGCAGAAGAACGATATGTATTAGCTTGGTTATTCAATAAGGTATTAAACTCTGAAACTGTTGCTGGCAAAAGCCAACATAATAGCCTTGTGCTTTTAGTTGATGAAGAAAACGATACAAAGACTCAACAACCTCCAACTTTGTGCTACAGGAGTAGAAGCCCAGGAGCTTTTATAATAAAAATAGCAAGTGTCTTTATTTTCTTTTATGTTTAAGAGAAATGAAATTTTGCATAATTTGGACGAAATTTTTCAGTTCGGTTCGGAATAGTATTAAGGAAATAATAACTATCCTTACCTAAGTCTTGAGTTATAATTACATATGGGTAAAGAGCCCCATCAAGTTCTGGCATTACGATAGTTTGTCCTAAAATCTCCAAACAAGCCCATAGGGTCTGCTCCCATTTTTCTTGAAAGAAAGCACTGATAAGCCCGTAAATAGAGGAATATTTTTCTTTAAGAAATCTATAATTCATCTGATTTCTACTAGCATTTGCCCGTGTGGAAATAAATAATTGCATCTGGGTCTACTTTCGAAGAAAATCCATACGTTTACTACTCTAGCAGTAAATGGGTAAGTATTCATCCTTTATCTTGAACAGCTTAATCACCCATTGAGTTGGTCTTGTTACCAGCAAAAGGGTCATGTAGTCCTGCTACATTGCAATTTTTGAGCTCCTTCTTTATAAAAATTATTCCGTTTTTATATAACTTTCATAAGAAGATAAATCATCAAAAAGAAATATCGTCTTCTATATGAAAATATGCATTATCTTTTACGTTCTATTGCAGGTGCTGGCCTGAGTTACAAAACCACTTTTTATCTATATATTTACGAATATATAAAGCTAAATTTTTATAATTTTCTTTTGTTCCCACTTCCAAATATTCGGTTATTCGTTTAAGTTCCATTTCATTGAGTGTACTAAGCCCATTTTCAGGATTTGTTACCATAAAAGCTATGAAGTGGTACCTTCTGAGAGGCTTCTATAAGTTGATTTCTTTGTTCATCACCGATTTTCAGCCCCATAGCCCAAAACCAGAACAAAAATCATAGTTTTTGAGTTTATCCAACTCTTCGAGTGAAACTTCTTCATATTTTACAAGTTTGTCCTTGTTAGAATATGCTATATTTGAAGCTTGGTATGTTATAAAATTCACAAGCGCAATACGCGTTGGCGCCATATATTTGCGATAAAACAAAATAACCTACAATGCCTATAATAAGCAAAGAAAACCAAAAGCAGAAATCTCATTTTTCTAAATTTTAATTTAGATTTAATTTATATAAAATACTTCTGCAAAATTACATTTTTCGAGAATAAAACAATTTATTTTAAAATTTTTCATAAATTTTCTTCTAAAAGGTAAAAATGTACTATAATTATCATTTGGCTTATTTCATCAGTATTCAATATATGATACTTTTGAAATAGTTAATAGAAATAGCATCTTTAATTATTGCCTCTTCATTGGCTATGTTGTTTGATATATTTAGCCAAGTTACAACATTATCGATTGTATATATATTTGAACAAAAGGGACATTCACAAATACATCTATCTACTTCTTTTACAAGCACTTGCTCTATAAAAAGCCTCTTGATAAAGAAACAAAGCTGTGCTAAAATCTTTCTTTGTAAAACTTTTATCAGAAAGTTCTGTAAGCTCTTTCCAATATTTCTCAATGTGAGATATACAATAGTCACTATAGCATTAAATTTTGGTTAGTGTATAAACAATTAATTATCAATTACTTATATTTATAAATAATATTTTATTTTTAGCAAATATAAAAATATTTTTAGACAAACCCAAATTTATGCTATATGTTTAGTCAAAGTTATAATAACTTTTGACTTTTCAAACATTTAGTTATGACTATACCACTTATTTATGCTTTTGGGTCTGGACCAAATTTATTAGTCTTTTTCCCTCTGTGCAGTATAATATAATGTTATAAATAGGAATAAGTATATACCACCCAGCTCTTTACCACAATCTGTACTCTACGCACAGCCAATGCTAATGAAGGGATAAAAGAGAATGCTAATAAAGTTCACTAAAAAGGAAGTTTTATCAAAGCAAACACAAAAGATACTACAAATACAAACAAGGTATTGAAATAACAAGAACATCCAAATTTTTTCTTTCTTGCACGTCCTGAAAATGCTGCATACTCATTTTTAGTATATCAACAAAATAAAGATTAAATTGTTCCATTTCTTCTTATTTTTAATAATATTTACACCATTTATGGTAAAAATACCATTTCTTAATTTTGAGTGCAAAGTTACTGAAAAATAAATTAAACAAGTGTATATTTTTATAAAAGTTCTCTTGTTCCATCTCCCACACTCTGCATCGTAAATTGTTGAGCGTACCCTATGACAGATGTATATTTTTGAGTAATATGGGCTTTTATAAGATTCAACTTTGTCATTTTCTACCACGCAATAGCACAGCCCCCAAAGCCAGCGCCTGTCATTCGTACCTGCAACTCCTTTCATAATCAACACTTTCTAAATTATAGTATCTAGTTCCTTACCTGTTACTCAATCTTCCATTAAAGACTTATGAGATGCACATCAAAGCTCCAAACTTTTCTATATCATTATTTTTATGCTCACCCTCAAAAACACGATGATTTTCATACACCACGTGTTTAACTCTGTTTTGTATTTCATCTGTTAAAATACCTTACTTTCAAAATATTCAGTAGGAGAAACGTCATAAATCGTGAAATTTCTTTATTGAAAAGTTTTAGAGCTTCTTCACAAGTTGCTCTACGCTCATTATATTTAGAATCTGTGAGTTTTCTTTGTTTATTAGTATTAATAATCAACAAAGTACGACTTTTCAGAACAAAAGGAATATATTGATAATCAAGCGTTTGACAATTTTAGAATGATTGCGTGACTTTTCTTTCCCATTCCGATTGCGTGAATTGATCCATTATTCCACAATTCATTCCAACGAAATGATTTTCAAACCTTTGAGAAATTTTAACTAATTCTATTTGGTTTTTATTCAATTGAAATAATGAATTCAAAGGAAAGAAGTAACCAACTCTATAGAAGCCGAGGAAGAAAGACCTGCAACCGTTAGGAATATTTCCATAGAAATTCTAAACCAGAAAACTCAGCCCTTCCACGAGTGAAATAATCTATACGAACCAAGAGGATACTTTATCCATAAATTATCTTTCTTTTGGTATCCTTTAGGTTTATTTCTATCACTATTTCTAGGGAAATTTAAAACTCCTGAAAACAAAACAATTATCATTTGTTTTATGAATAGCCAACATGTTCCGTTCCTCTAAAGCGCAAGGCATTACTAAACCTCATTATAGTCTATGTGTTCCCCATAAGATTACATGACGACAGGGGCAAAAATACTTATCAGCAGGTTGTTTACACATTTTTGGAATTTTGTTCTATATTTTTCATTAAAAAGAAAAATTTAAAAATGGTAAAAATTGATATTTTTATCTGGATTGTTGAGTGCACAAATTGTGGATAATCAGCATCTGCATACCTGAGCTTCAAAAACATATTCCTGCATTTTGACCTGTCACGATTTCCAAAACGAAATTCAGGCACATAATATCCTGCATAAGATGTAAAACTGGGTGAGATGTTTTCACCTATTTTTGATATTTGTTTCTTTTACACAATGAACCTACCACCGTATTTCAGATACTTGACGAGGAAAAGCATTGTCAATGTCTGACGAACAAAGTTGGGTCTACGATAGTCTAAAATGTGTATTTTTACATCTAAAATTTCCTGTAGGAGAATAATCTGATCGTAAAAGGAACGTATTTATCACCATTTATTTGTAAATAATGGCGTAATAATATCTGAATTTTTATTGAAAATTGAAATATGAATGCTGAGTTAGATTGACAATCGTTGGTTTATCTGTCTCAGCTTCATAATCCACACGTAGTTCATATTCTCAGTGAGTGCATAAGTAACAAATGTTTTCAAATTACTAGGGAAACCTCTTCTGCCCATCCTCTGAAAAATAATAAAATTTCACAGAAGGATTTCTTGATTTCAACACTTTTCACCTCCCATACTTTACTATCAAAACCCTTGAATACCTGCAATTGTTCCGTTATGATTTATTGAAAGGTTCAAGTCTTCCCATTAAGAGGGCATTTCCCATTTTTAATTTCTTCCGCATTTCTCCCAACAATCACTCCAAAATACGGATATTCTTTACGATACTCTTCACATAAAACTATTCTCCAAAGTATTGAAACCCAACACACATTCTATATCTTCTCCACCAGAAGGAACCTTAAAGATTGTATAATTCTCTCAAAAGTTAGAAATATTCACTTGCATTCCGTTTTTGTTCTGTAAGTGTAAAGAGAAAACCCTTTTTCATCAATTTTTCCCCACAATTATAAGAGTATGCCCCATATATTTTACTAAAATTAAATCCAAAATTACAAATTTTCTATAAAATATAAGTTGTTTTTAGATGAAAATTAGCCATACTTTATTATTTTTGTTTAGATTTAAAAATAATAATATTCTCGTCAAACCTTTTGACTCAATTTTATATGAATGAATACTATCTTATAAATATGATTTATCTATATATCACCTTAAATATGAATATCAAGGTGATTTTTAAGTATTGCTATACAAAAGATTTCAATTATTCTGTCAATTGTGTGTGTGATCCTCATTATGAAATAGAAAAGTAAGCCAAGTATATTCAAACAAATGCTTTCTATCGTTATGTGTACCTTTATTCTTCTTTTGTTCTAGCCAAATTTACTATATATCTCTGTGCTTCTTCGTTAGAAAGTATTATTTTTCCTTTTTATCTGTCATTTGTTTTATATATTTCTTTGAAACATCAAAACCACATTTTTCATTTTTAAAAGGTCTATTTTTATAAAAAGAATGATAGATTTGCTCATTAGTTTGAGAGATTGTATTCACCCGTTGGAAAAACTTTTTATCACCAAGAATTATATTCTCATTAGTATCAGATGTAGTAACAGCTACAGCTGATATCTTAAAACCATTCTTTTATAAACTGCACTAAATGATTTATATTGAGCTTATATACGCCTTGTTCTTTCTACCTGAAAATGAGCATAGTAGTAATCTTTTTGCTTGTCTAATTCAATGGTTTTTCCAGAAGGAGAAATGAGAGAAAGAGTCAAGGTATTGAGATCTGAATACCAATTTTCAGTAGGGTAGGCGTTTCCTCTTTGGTTTGGTTCTCCAAAACATCTCGAAACCTGTGAGTATTCCAATTTTGCATTGAGTATCTGTCTCATCCAAATTGCATGAGCATTGACTTGTATTGCCCATAAAATACAGAAAGAAAATAATTTTCTCTCATAGATAATTATTTAGAATTAATGTTATTTTATAAAAATTAATATAATGCAAAGATAATAAAAATATTAAACAAATATATTTTTAGATTAAATTTAAATAGATAAAAATGAGAAAATAAAAACTACCAAATCTGGTAGGTTTCAGGTATTTATGTTTAAATTTTAATTAGCATTTATTCCGCCTAAAGCTTTCTACATAATGAGCGTTTAGGTGTTCTCCATCTCTCTCTCTGAAAGAAGCAGGTGTACTTGTTTTAACTCTTCAAGAAGATCACGTGAGTTACCTGTTTTCCTCCTTCTGAGATATATACAACTTGTTTGATAACGATTTAGGTCGTGTACATATTCAAAAATGGGAAGTAATACACGTTGAAATTTTCTAAGAATCTCATTGCCTGACATTTCTATAATTTACCATGAAATTGTATTTCACTTTCAAGATATTTTGATTATCACAACGTTGATCTTCAGAATTATTTACTATTTTCTCTAAGTTCTTTCATTTGTTTTGGAGTTCTTCATCGAATAGAAAAATCTACCATCTCCAAGTTCAAGCATCAGTCTAAGCTTCAAAAAGATTGGAAAGCATTCTAAATCAATGATAGCAGGGTTCAACATTTTTCAAAATTATTTACCAAATCAGGCCTCTAAAAGCACCATTCCTCTATGTTTTTAGACTCTACTAGTCCAAGCGTACTGAAGTCTTAACATAGCCTCTCGTACGGCTGTACGGGCTCTACACCAAGAGACTCTCGCAAACTCCATTTCTTTTGGGAGAGCATCACCCTACTTTTAGTCCGTTTTCTTTATATAATTAATGATGCGCTTCTACCCTATCCACTCAAGGAAATATTCTAAGGGCTTGATCATCATCTAAAATGTTTCATTCTGTTATTGGTCTTTTTATTAAAGAAATATTTATGATGCAAAGTTATAAAACTTTTTATGTCAAAACATTAAAAATTTATCATATCTTTGCAGTTAAAAATATCTAAGTATCACTTTTATATGAAATCATTACATTATTTTTCAGCTATTTTGGTAGCTATAAGTAAATGTTATGGGCTTGTTTCATGCCAAAAAGCATCAGAAAAACAAACAAAACAAGTGCGTCTCTATGCCAAAAATCAAGTTTTGTTGTAGAACAACCTAAATGCCTTTATTGACAGAGAAAGAAAATCTTTTAGCAAAAATCTCTTTTACAACAGAAAGTAAGTATTTATTTAATGAAATAAGAATAAAAACTCAAATCAACCTTAAAAGATTTGGACTTATCTAGAAATTTTAGTTTATGTCAGTAAAGAAAATCTATTTGAAAAAGCAACTTTATTTGGCAAAACTAATAAAATTACAGAATCAACCTCTGTAAAGGGAGTAAAGATATAACCGAAGATATTTCTATATTCGTTGTGGCAAAAACAACTGAAAAACCCAATCTTTATAACAAAATCAAAGCTCAAAACGTAGAAATTATCTCCTATAAGCAAACATTTTATAGTTCAGTACGAGCCTCAACGCTTTGGTATTTCTCAGGAACTACAAGAAGGAATAGAATGCTACCGTATACCTGGTTTAACTACAACCAACAAAGGCAATTTCTATTGCTGTTTATGACAATCACAGTTACAATAATTGTAAAGACTTACAAGAAGATATTAATATAGGAATGAGCAGAAGTACTGATGGAGTGAAAAACTTGGGAACCTATGAAAGAAATTGTGATAAGGAAAGAATGGGGAGGATTGCCTAATAAGCTTAACGGAGTAGGAGGACCCTGCTGTATTAGTCGATGAAAAACAGGTACTATATGGGTTATTGCCTTTTGGCTCTCATGGTTCTTCTGTTGATAAAATGGCTTGGTGGGGAGTCTCAAACCAGGCTTAAAACCAGGAGAAACAGGCACGTATTAGTAAAAAGTGAAGACGATGAGTAACTGAGCAAATCGCTATAAATATCACAGAACAAGTGAAAGATCCTCAATAGTATTTATTTTCTCAATGGTCCGGACGAGGAATATCTCTCAAAGACGGGAAAAAGTAGTTTTTGCAGCTCAATACAAAAACGCTAATCAAGTTCCTTACTCTACACTTATTTATAGTGATGACCACGGTAAACTTGGCAGAGAGGAATATGCCTCAAATCACATACTACTGAAGCACAGGTTGTTGAATTGTCTGATGGAACAATTTATGTCAGAGACAAGAATAGACAAAATTATTTTTGTTTCTGATAATCTTGGAGGACGTTCTGTTTTTACAACTCATTTTCGGTGCTTCTTGACAGAGCATTTACTCTTCAAGAAAAGCCCTTGTAGAACCCAACTGTATGGCAAGCATAGTTTCTTATCAAAACATTCTAACGGAAAACAATATTTATTTTTCTCTAACCCTGCAGATGCCAAAAATCGTATAAATATAACCATAAAAGCAAGTGATGATGATGGAAAAACTTGAATAAACTCCTCAGCACAACCATTTATTCTGATAATAATTTTGGTTATTCTTGTATGACTCATTATTGATAATAAATACATTTGAATTTTATATGAAGGCAATGGAGATTTATATTTTCAGAAAATAGCTAGTAGAATTTATTAAATAAAATTATTTTAATCAATTTATAGTCACTCATTTTACGCAGAGCAGCTTAGCCTCGGTTTTCTTTTTATAATAAAACACATTTTTGACCGAATGTTAGATTAGAAATAAAAATAACTACAGATTTAGAATGCTTTATCAAATCTGATAGTTGATAAACTCATATGCCAAATCTGCTATAGGAAATGAGTTTTTGTTAAAATTGGACCCTTTACTAAAAGGGAGTCCAAAATATTGATGTTTCTACAGAATATTTTGAGGGTATTCCTTATCGCAAAGAAAGGCTGTTTCCCATTTGATATCTGCTTCTTTTTCTACTCTCGTTAAGGAGGAATATATGTAGGAAATAATGAAAATATGAAAATTTTTCTCAGCCACTGAAAGTATTGCTTTATAAATACACTCTTAGAAATTCCAATTATAGATATTTGAGAAAATCTCAAAAAGCACTACTGAAAAATACCCAAATCAGTTTCTCAATGATATACTGAAACTCTGTAATCGAAGTTGCTAAAGCTATCCAAATACAAGCATAAAGGCGTTGTTAGAGCATTTCACGTTCTATTGTTGATATTTTTACATTAAATCTTATAATCTCATTACTAGACCAAATGTTATTCTTGGATTTGTAAAAGACCCTTTTGATATTTATGACCAATTTATAAATTTTCATAAGGAAAAACATCCGAAATATTTTTCTCTTTTAGCGAATTACATATATTCACGACAAAGGAATTTCTTATAATAATGTGAAATACAAGTATTTAATATATATATGGTAGTTATTCTATCGTTTCTGTTCTCTTCATACTTTGCCACTTTTGATATAAAAAGAAATGAAAAATGAACAAAAACGAATGAATGCCATTTTAAATAGGTCAATCAACACGTTTTAAGGCAAACAATAACATTCTGCCTTTTTACTCAGATATTTATAGAAAATTAACAGAATGCGAATATAAAGAAGGCACTATTCTCATGGGCTACACCTCTCATATTGGTTTTGCGTCTGGCACTTGTAATCTCATACTTTTCTATGAGATCAGCTTGAAGTTCAGCTTCCTGTTTTGAGTTCATAGCTTTTGCTTTTCACCGCCAAGTTACTGAAAATCATAGTGAAAAGTCAATATTATAAATACAATAAAAACAAATATATATATGTAAAAAGGAAATTTTTATCCCCATTTTTCAAAATGAATATATCACAAATAATAATTTTCAATTTTTATAAACAAATAATAAATCTCTAAAATATGAAAACAAATTTATTCTAGCCTTTCTTTTTGGTATTTCACAATCTGATTTTCAAGCAAAACTCAGATTATCAACAGATTATAATCCCAAAACAATTTAGTTTTCATATAGTAAACTCAGTTTAACCTCAATATTCTTAGTAAAATTTTTATTAGAAAAATAACTTTAAAATGTGTGGGACGATAAAAACTCCTGAAAAATTTAACTTTGTGACGGATTACGTTTCAATATCATAAACAACTCTAATTTACTGAAACTAAACTTATAGCTACCCTTACAGATTGTAGAAAGGTAATGTAGTTTATACTCACAAGAGGGAAAAAGGAGAAAAAGATTATCAAAAGAAGGTATTCAGAAGCTCTACGAAAAGCCTTAGCAAATACTAATAGTATTTCAATGAAAAATAACCCAGAGAAAAAGAAGACAGTCACTTACACCCCTGATAACTGATAGATAACATTAAAATACAAGAGTCAAATTTAAATATTACAAAAATTGACATTAAAAAGAAATAGAAAATAAAATTATTCTAATTAATGAATAATGAAGAAGTTTTCTACAAAAACTTTTGTAGAAAAATATGTATCAAGCTCTCACTGAGATAATGTCAGTGGTATTTTCTTCCAAAAAGATAATCATTTCATTTTTGAAATATAATAAAAACGGCAGTATAATCCACGACTTTTTATGATGTAACATTTTAATTTTCAGCAAGTAATCTATGCATCAACAAGAAATGTATAGCTGATTAGCCTTAAAAATACCCCAAATATAGGAGATATTACTGCCAAAAACTTATAGCCCATTGCGGAAGTGCTGAATTATTTTAAAGAAAAATTAGAAACTATCTCAGTATTGAAGGAATTGGAAAAGTAATATTAACCAATCTTTCTAATCCAAAATATAGAAATGAAGCAGAAAAAGAATGGGAATATATTTGCAAAAATAATATCCATTTTCACACTTTCTTTGATGATGATTACCCCTATAAATTTTAAAAACAAATTATAGATGCACCCGTTATAGTAACGGAAATATTAATTTAAAAGATAAAAATGTATTAGTATAGTAGGGACTAGACAGATAACCTCCTATGGATTAGCATTTTGTGAAAAATTTATTGAAGAGCTTTCCGTTATAGAAAAACCTTGTTATTGTTAGTGGCTTTGCTTATGGAGTTGATATTGCGCACATAAATTTGCTATGGAAAAATAATATACAAACTATTGCTTGTTTGGCCTACGGATTAGATACACTATTTACCCTGCAGCACACACAAAATATTACTCGCAAATGCTAGAAAAACGGTGGATTTATTACTGATTTTGGCATAAAAGCAAATTTGATCGGAAAAATTTTCTAAGTAGAAACCGAATTATAGCAGGACTTTCTGATACCACAATTGTTATAGAATCGGCCTTAAAAAGGAGGAAGTTTAGTTACTGCTGATATGGCTTTTTGATATAACTGAGATGTTTTTCGCTGTACCAGGCAGAGCCTCAGACACTTATAGTCAAGGTTGTAATCACTTGATAAAAACAGATAAAGCTAGACTTATTAATAATGCAGCTGATGTAATATATTATATGGGCTGGGACTCACTTCCTACAAAAAGAGAAAAACATTCAGCTCAATTATTTACAGAATTAATAACTGAAGAAGAATTTATTTTTAATTATTTAAAAATAATGGAAAACAAATTATAGATATCATCGCAAGAGATTGTAATTTACCTATTTATAAACTGTCTCATTTACTCTTCCAAATGGAAATGAAAGGTACTCATCTGACCATTGCCAGGCAAAATATTTTCAGTTGCTAATTAATTATAGTTTTGCTCTATGTATAATAGAAAAATTATGACAAAAATTGACATAGAAAATTTATTGTACTTTTTGCACCAGATAAATAAGGAAATATAAATTGTTTTTTCATATATAGATTTTGTGGTTAGAATTGGTAAAAGGAGGGCTAACGCCCCTTTTATTTTTATATATACTTGATTAATAGTTATTTTATGAAAATTCTGTAAGAAATTTATCTATATAAAAATCTTGCTCTTTTTGATTTATACTGCTGAATATACCTAGGATGCTCCAAAACTATCATTTGTTCAAAAGATGAATTTCTTTATTTATTTTTGATAAAAAGAAGCATTTTTTTCTTTCCTAAAATATAGACCTTATCTGTATCCAAACCAAGATTTATATGCTTTTTCAAAGTTTCTATCATAAAAGGTTTCAATTTTTTTCAAAAAGTAATAAATCATCATAATAATTCGCATTAACCCATTTATTATCAGATGTTTGTCTAATTATAGCTAGAGGAAAAGGCGAATTTATATAGAATTTACTATAAAACTGATGAACACCTCCAAAATTCTCTTATCATATTATACATAAATACGGAAGAAACTTCGTGAGTATGAGCTGTTTGCATCTGAATTCCACATTCACTTTCTAAGCGTTTTGTATCTGTAAAAAGGAACGCCTGTTACTCCTGCGCCGTGTCGAGAAGGATTTATACCTATAATAAATTTTCGTTTATTAGTATCATTATAAAAATTTATGATAAAACTACTCATAACATCCAGTGTCCTCAGAATTATCCAAATATGGATTGAGTACTGAAAAATTATTAGGTAAAAGATTCTTTTATAAGATAAATTTTTATTAAAATGAATTATCTGCTAAATTCATAAACTACAATCAAAACAGACTAAAAATTATTAACTTTATTTTTTACGCATTATTCTACGAAATATTTTTCTTTTCAAATTTCCAAAAATCTGAACTGCCCAAAAAGGCTTCCTATAATAATTAATAAATTTGATAAATAGGTAAAATAATTATGAGCCTTTAATATCCAAGCTAAAATAGGATTTAACTCACTGAAATCCAACCCTATATAAGCACAAAAAGGTTTTGCTATCTTAGTAGAAAGAGAACCTGTTATAGCAAAAACTACCAAAATAATAACAAATTGAACATTTGAAGTTATCTTCCATTTTTCTTTTTAATCGTTTCATTTTTATATATAATACTTAGCAAAAATACAAATAAAATTTATTCAGAAAATAATTTTTTTCTATAAAAAGAAATTAAACGTTTAATATTTTTATTTACTATACATCCAAGAAAATGCTTCTTGGATTCTTTTATATCTAAAATAATATGTATAATTTTTTTCGTATTTTTATTCTACATTTATAACTTTCTATCTCAGGCGCATACTTTTTATTGTCATTTCTACACCACTACGCAAAAGTCATTTTGGTTAATACTACAACTAAGGCAATTTCCTTCCAAATGTACTTTTTACAATATTATCTTCTATACCAAGAAGGGAAATATCTCCACCATCACTTTGTAAAAAGGGCGTATTTCAGCCAAAGCTGTCTCTACTCTTGCTAATAATTCTGGATTAGTATTCATTATTTTATTTTTATTTAATATTTTTCTTTCTTTAATTTTATATTTTAGTATAAATCAATAACTTAGATATAAGAAAAACTTAATTCTAAATGATTATTTTTACTAAAAATAAAGATTTTGGCAAAGATAATACAATCTTTATAAAATTACAAATTTTTATATTTAGAGAGTTTTTATTCTAAATTTTTTAATAAATTCTTACCTTTTCATTAGGATAAAATGAAGGAACAGAATCACTTTGCCAATATTCTTTTGTATCTATATCAAGAATTGTGATTTTTCCATCAAACCCTGCTCCTGTATCAATATTCCAAACATTGTGTTTATCTCATAGGTTTGTCAGTATTAAAAACGAATAACAGGGTATGACCTATGTATATTTCATCATATAATTTTTAACCTTTTAGGGTAATAAATATTGTCTTTTTCGATATCTTCAGGAGTAGAAAGAGCCATTTCCAGAGAGTTCTGTCCCAAAAAATTAGGTATCCAATATTCATACTTACACCACGAAGATTTGTAAAACCACCGTGAACAAAAAGCCTATTTTTGTGAGTCCAAATAATAATTTTTCATTGATGAAATAAAAATCAATATGTTTTTGTTTTACCTCATCAGTTATTGATTTATAGGCTTTTAGAGTAGCATCCTCCGTGTAGCAACCATTTTTGTTCCATAGAATTTTCCTAACAAAAACTGTAAACAAAGATCATCGTGATTACCTTTTAACCATTGTTGTTTGATGCGTTTTCTGCAAATCAATAAGAAAAATCATATACTTTTGTGTTTCACTCCAACGGTCTGCAATATCTCCTATTAAATGATCGTTTGTAGTTATTTTTGCTAATTCAAGCACTTGTATAAGAGCTTTTATATGCTCCGTGAATATCCCCAATAACAAGTGTTCTCATCTATAAAATTTATTTTTAGGTTTTTCATCTATGAGATTTGAAATAATAGCATCTCGTTTTTCTATAAGGTAATTTTTGAATCTTTACTATATGAAGCACGCTCCCAATCTCCATAAGAAAAATTTGGCAAAATAATAAATTTGTTACCAAATAGGGCTGCATTTTTACGTACAGCTTCTGAGCGTTCTGCAATTGTTTTTCATCAAAAATCTTTTTGAAAAATCAGAAAGATTATCCCCAAGAGTAATACAATATTATGATTTTTAGCAATTGCGAGTCTTCTATTTTCTTTTGCTTCGTTCTGCTGTTTTTAAAATATTAAAATGATTTTGACTTTGTAAAGGAAAACCAAAACGTTTCAAATTCAGCTCAGTACCTTTTTCTTTCTGCCTCAGAACGATTAGTTACATAAAAATCTGTACTCCATTTTTTCTCAGCATATTTAAAAAAATTCAAGAGCCCCTGTCAGTGGGTAGCTTCGCCTCTGGCTGTCCAGTCTTCCCAAGATTGATTTGTGAAATCTATTTTTCTATTTGCACTAATAGGCAATATAATATGAATTGTTAAGAAATGTTTCATCAATATCAGTTACTATGGCAAGAGGTTTTTCATTAACATTTTCAGCAATAGCAATAGCTAAACGATAACGAGCAATATTAAAAGCCTGTTGTGTAAGCGCCTCATATTCAGCGGGCTTTTTGTTGAAAAATGAAGCAAATAATTTTCCATTATTAATAACTGAATTATCAGGATATTTCCCAAGATTACTTTTTGACTACCACAAGAAACTAATATATAGCAAACCAAAAAGAAAAATAAATTGTCATTATTATAGATATTAATAGTTAATTTTTACTGAAAATAAATAAGTAAAGCAATTCCTGCGAAAATACGATAAAAACCCCAAGGCTTAAAACCATATTTTTAATTAAATTAACAAAAACTTTTTATAGCTATAATTGCCACAATAAAAGCAATAATATTACTAAGAATAAACAAAATAGTATGCTCTGATGAAGACAAAATAAGCTCATAACCTTTCATTGATTAGTATGTTTATCCCAAGTTTTTTTACAAAAATAGAATATACAGTAACAGCCAACATTGTAGGAACAGCTAAGAAAAATGAAAACTCAGCTGCTACCTCTCGAGAAAGTTTCTGCTGCATTCCTCCAATAATAGAAGCTGCTGAACGAGCTTGTACCTGGCATCATTGCTAAACATTGCCAAAAACCAATAATCATTGCTGACTTTATAGAAATCTTTTTTCTTTGAAAAACAACAGGGTTTTTTAAAAATTTATCTATAAAAAGCAAAAATTATTCCTCCACAATTAAGACAATTGATATTGAATAGGCTTTTTCAATAGATTATCAATATAATCATCAAATAAATATCCCAAAAATAAGGGTAGGAATAATAGCAAATGCTAATTTTACATAAAATTGCCACTTAGAGAAGTCAAAAACTTTCGCCAATAAAGAAAAACTACGCCAAAAATAGCTCCAAACTGAATACAAAGAGCAAAAATCTTGAAAAATTATCATCTGAATTCTATTATTTGCTGGGTAAAAATCATATGTGCCGTTGATGAAATAGGCAAATACTCTGTTAACCCTTCCACAATAGCAATAATAATAGCTTGTAGTGTATCCATTATTTTTATTTTTATCAGTCAAGAGTATTACATATATTTCTACTCCAAAACCTAACAAAACAAGCATAGGAGCTAGGCTAATTTCTTTGAAAAATTAAATATTTCAGGATTAAAAACATTTGGGTCATCACCCCTCCTCCACTCATTAATAAAAAACCCAAAGCACTAAGCCCAAAACCTATAAACATAAAAATAAAATTTTTTTCTTAAAAATAAACTCGTTGTTCTTTTCATTTAATTATTTTGTTAATTATTATTTAATAATACAAATCATCTGTATGCAAAAATTCAAAAATCGTTGAGCTGCAAAATAAGTACTTAACCAACTTATAAACACTCCAATAGCAAAATACTTCCAAAAACAATAACAAAATACTCTTTTATGGCTAAATAATTGAAGCGTTACTGAGACTTATCTATATAATACAAACAAATCAAAAGACCAATACAAGCAAGCACAGCCCCAAGTAGTCTCTAATAAAATATTTGTAACCACAAACGGGCGACGGATAAATTGTTTTGTGGCTCCAACAGTTGCATAGTCTTGATAATGAAACGTTTAGAGTATACAGAAAGACGAATAGATGAATTTATCAAAAGCATTGCCACTATTGTGAAAATGACTGAAATAATCAAAATGATCATACTCACTTGATTCATATTATGATGCACTTTTTGACACTAAATTTTTATCATAAAAACCTCTGAAACTGAGGAATTTTGCTCTATTTGTTCCTTTATTTCAATTGTTTTTCAGGTGTTACAAAATCTGCTTTTCAACTTCAAATCAAAATGAATTTTTGCAACGGATTATCTCCTAAAAAAACTTATAAAAATCCTCTCCAAGTTGTTCACTATACATCTTTTGCGGCTTCTTCTTTTGAAACAAATACAACTGATTTTTGAATACTCTGCAATGGAAAGTGTTTTTGTAACTGCTGAATATCAGCTTGTTTAGCATCACTTTTTCAAGAATACAGAAATTATCATTTCTTCCTTTAAAATTAGTTGTAATATTCTGAGTATTAAGCACCAAAAACCTAAAATACCTAAAAAGAAAAAGTACAAGGGTTATACTTAATGTTACTGAAAAATATGATGAAATTAGTTTTCTACGATTATAACGTTCCAAAGAATTGCTCACTCACATTGAATTTTAGAAAATTGTGTAAAGATAAAAATATTGTAATTTGAGATAAGTAAAAATAACAAATTTTATATTTTTATACTAAATAAGTATCCCTCAATAAGTTTATTTCTTACCGAGGGATTTTCAATATAAAAATTTAATACATATTAAAAAGAAGCCCAAGTTTTCCAAGGTATCACAGCTAATATTAACACCAACCCCTAAGCCATAGAAAAGGGCTATTTTTCCAAAAGTACGTTGTAGATGTTTTTTTGTTTTTGTGCAAAGACCAACCAATGGTAATGAGTGCAACCCCTAAATTACTCCGAAAGGATGTTCTACAAGCATTTTTCGTAAATAAGCATCTTCATAACACCTCCACCTAAGGCTTGCCAACTATTGAAAAAGAGGCGAAACAAAATATAAAATAAACCCAAGAAGTATTTGAAGATGAGTAAAAATAAGCCCATAAAGACTGATTTTTCAAATCTGTTTTGTATTCACGTTTTTGAAAAGAAGCCCAAAGTAGCATTAATTGCTGCAAAAAGAACAGAGAAAAGCACTACATAAGCCATTAATGAATGTATGCTTTTAAGAATTCCATAAAAAGTCATAATATTTATTATTTTTGTGCAAAATTACAATTTTTATTTTATACAGAAAAATAAATAGATTTTTATCTATATAAAACTATAAAAAGAGAATATTCAATAATTTAGAATATTCTCTTTATATTAAGAAATTTTTAAATATTATATTCTTAGAAGTAAAGGTTTAATAATACAGATGCAGTACCAAACCAGCGTTAGTGTTACCTATATTAAAGCCAAATTTACTAGTTTCTGTAGTAACATTGGTTCTTGGATCTGTTGTTTTTAGTAGATTGATATCCAATAGTTACAGGATAAGAATATTGAGCTCCTAAACCTACTTTAGGGAAGATAAAGTACTCAGCTCCAACGAAAGCTTGCGCTCCTACTAAGAAATTGAAAGCATCTTTTTGAGGAATACCGAAACCTATTAAAAGCATCAGCTCCATAGAATCCTTGAAGACGAGTAGAACCTTTTTCTCCACTCTTTACCATAACCTACTAAAAAGCCCAAACTGAGTAGTAGCATCTACATCTTTTTGTTTTTTTCATAAGCAAACAATAAGTTAGCTGTATAGCGGTCAGCTTTATTGTCAGCAGTGAATTTTTTCCTACAAAAAGTAACTGAATTTGTAAATCCTGGAAGTTGTTGAGCGTTATTGCTATTGAAATTTACAGTATTATTAGTGCTATTATTGAAAGCATTTCCTACAAAGCTTAAAGCACTATTAGCACTGAATCCGATAGACCAATCTCCTCTTGTGGTAGGTAGTTTTTCTCCTTTAGAAGAAGTTAAATTTTTGAGCGTTTGCAAAACCAAATGCAAAAACAGCTGCTACTGATAAAATGATTTTTCATTATTCCAATTCTTTTTAAATTAAACTTAATGCAAAGATACGATGAAATATACAAAAGAAATGATTATATTTTTTTAATGTATAATAAAAAAACATAATACTTTATTTATGTTTGACAATGTTATTTAAGTAAGCTAAAACTACGTTTGACAAACTCAGTTAGAGCTTCTCCTTTGAGTAGCCCTTGAGAGAGGCGTGCTAGGTCAAAGGACTGACTAATAAGAGCCTTGCGAGCAACTTCATCTGTCGTAGAAAGGATTTGGCTTACCAAAGGACTATTCGTATTCACTACTAAGTTATACATTTCAGGGAAGCCTCCAAATCCCATCATTCCTCCACCTACAGCCTGCATTTCTTTCATACGGCGCATAAATTCGGGTTGGGTAATACGGAAAAGGAGTAGCTTCACTTTCCAAGGCTTCGGGTTGTACTGTATAAGCTGTATTATCAATAGCAGTAGTTACAAAATCCTTGAGTTTCTCAGTTTCTTCTTCTGAGAGCTTCGAAATCTGGTTTTCTTCTTTCTTAATAAGGTTCTCTATGGAATCTGCATCTACGCGGACAAATGAGGTTTTCTCATTACTTCCTTCTAGTTTCTGAATAAGGTGTGCTACAATAGGAGAGTCCAGTAGAGCACCTCATATCCTTTTGCTTGTGCGTCGGCAATGTAGCTATGTTGTGCCTCCTTATTATTAGCATAGAGGATGACTGTTTGCCCGTCTTTATCAGTTTGTAAAGGCTTTATTTTTTTCTATAAGTTCCTCAAAGGTATAGAACTTATCCTCTACAGTAGGATAAAGGGCAAATTTTTGAGCTTTCTCATAGAATTTTTTTCTTCAGAAAGCATTCCGTATTCAATCACAATCTTGATATCATTCCACTTTTTCTCAAAGTCCTCTCGGTTTTCCTTGAACAAAGATTGAAGCTTATCGGCTACCTTACGAGTTACATAGCTGGAAATTTTCTTTACGTTCCCATCGGCTTGTAGGTAGGAACGGGAGACATTCAGCGGAATATCAGGAGAGTCTATCACTCCACGTAGGAGGGTTAGGGAACTCAGGGACAATACCTTCCACATTATCTGTTACAAATACTTGATTCTGATAGAGTTGAATTCTATCCTTTTGTAACTGCATATCATTGCTTAGCTTAGGGAAATACAGGATTCCCGTCAGGTGGAAAGGATAATCTACATTCAGGTGAATGCTGAACATAGGATCTTCATACTGAGTAGGATATAGTTCGTGATAGAAAGCCTTATAATCCTCATCGGTAAGGTCTGACGGTTGTTTTGTCCAAGCAGGAGTAGGATTGTTGATAATGTTATCTACCTCCTTGTATTCTGTTTTATAGTCCCTCAGGAGCATTCTCAGGGCGAGGCAAGGCTTCTTTACGCATTCCTAATTTGATAGGAATAGGCATAAATTTGTTATACTTCACTAAGAGCTGACGAATTTTTGCTCTCTTCTAGAAATTCAACAGAGTCCTCAGCAATATGTAAGATGATTTCTGTACCGTGTCCTTCCTTTTCAATAGGTTCTATAGAATAAGCAGGAGAGCCATCACATTCCCAACGTACTGCTTGGCTTCCTTCTTGGTAGGAACGGGTAAGGATTTCCACCTTATCAGCTACCATAAAAGCGGAGTAAAAGCCTAGTCCAAAATGACCAATAATCCCTGCATCTTTAGCTGTATCTTTGTATTTGTTTAGGAATTCTTCTGCTCCAGAGAAAGCGATTTGGTTGATGTATTTTCAACCTCTTCTTGGGTCATTCCTATTCCTTGATCTATAATATGGATTTTTACCCTCTTTATCTACTTTTTACTTCAATCAAAAGGATTACCATAGGGTACTTTTTGCTTCTCCTATTTGGCATAAGTGCTTAAGCTTAAGGGTAGCATCAGTTGCATTGGAGATTAGTTCTCGTAGAAAAATCTCGTGGTCACTATACAGAAATTTCTTAATAAGTGGAAAAAAATATTTTCCACAGAAACGTTTATTTGTCCTTTCATTTCGGGTTTAAATTTTTTTATCCTTCTTTATAGCAAAAGATAATGCTGAACCGAATAAGCTGACAAAATGACAGCACATTATACTTGCTTTTTTTATACCGAAAAGAAAAGAATAAAAACTATGGTAAAAAGCATTAAAAAAATATTTTTCTAATTAATATAAAATACTATTTTTGCAAGGTTGTTTAAACAAAAATATATGGCTATTATTCGTGAATTACAAGGTAAAAACCATCTTTTGGGAAAATGTTTTTATAGCAGAAACAAGCGTTATTATTGGAGATGTTTCAGTAGGAGATGATTGTAGCATATGGTACAATGCTGTCCTTCGTGGAGATGTTCATTATATAAAAATTGGAAATCGAGTTAATATTCAAGATAATGTAATGGTACATTGCACGTACAAAAATCTCCTACTACCATAGGTAATAATGTTTCTGTAGGACACAACGCTATTATACTACGGCTGTACAATTAAAGATAATGTATTGATAGGTATGGGAGCCATTGTTTTGGACAATTGTGTCATTGAAAGTAATTCTATTGTTGCAGCTGGAGCAGTTGTTACCAAAGGTACCATTATCGGTTCAGGGTGAAGTATGGGCAGGAATTCCTGCAAAAAAATCAAAGACATATCAACAGAACTCTCTGAAAACGAAATAAATAGAATAGCAGAAGGTTATGTAAAATATGCATCGTGGTACAAAGAAAATTTTGAAGAATAAAACTTTTTGATTTCTTTTTATTAATCCGTGTAACTTTGCACTAATTATTTTTATCAAAAAGTGGAGCAATTGATTTGCTCTTTTTAATAACTTGATTTTTAGCTTTTATGAGTATTAAAGAATTATTCCTAAAAGGAAAAATATAGAAGGAGAAATTACCCTAAGAGGGTGGGTTCCGTACTTTTCGTAGCAATCGTTTTATAGCCGTAAATGATGGTTCTACTATCGAAAAATATACAAGTAGTAGTAGATTTTGAAAATACAGAAGAAGATATCCTAAAACGTATTACCACAGGTGCAGCTATTGAAGTACAGGGCAAGGTAGTTGAGAGTCAAGGAAAAGGACAATCTATTGAAGTACAAGCTCTAAGCATCAAAAATTCTAGGTGATTCTAATCCTGAAGAATACCCTATTCAGCCAAAAACATTCATTAGAATTTTTAGAGAAAATGCTCATTTACGAGTTCGTACAAATGTTTTTGGTGCTATTATGCGAGTTCGTTCAACATTGGCTTATGCTGTGCATAGATATTTCCAAGACAATGGCTTTTTCTATGTAAATACGCCTATTATCACAGGAAGTGATGCCGAAGGGCTGGCGAAATGTTCCGAGTAACTACACTTGATGCAAAAATCCTCCACTTACTGAAACCGGAGAAGTAGATTATAAAAAGATTTTTGGTAGAGAAACCAATCTTACTGTATCTGGACAATTGGAAGGAGAAACTTTTGCTATGGCTTTAGGAAAAATTTATAATTTTTGGACCTACTCTTCCGTGCAGAAAACTCTAATACTTCTGACACTTAGCAGAATTCTGGATGATAGAGCCTGAAATGGCTTTCTATGATCTTATTGATAATATGAACCTTGCAGAGGACTTTATTAAGTATGTTCTTAAATATACTTTAGAAACTCGCCGTGAAGATATTGAATTCTCAACCAACGTTTCTTGGAAGAAGAAAAATCTAAACCTCAAAACGAACGCAGTACAATGTCTCTTATTGAGAAAATAGAATTCGTTATTAACAATAATTTCAAAACGAGTAAGCTATACCGAAGCTGTAGATATTCTTAAAAATTGTAATCATAACAAAAAGAAAAAAATTCCAATATCTTATTGATGAATGGGTGTAGATTTACAAAAGTGAGCACGAGCGTTACTTTAGTTGAAAAACACTTCGAATGTCCTGTAATTTTATATGATTATCCTGCAAAAATTAAAGCTTTCATATGCGTTTAAATGACGATGGAAAAACAGTTAGAGCTATGGACATTCTTTTTCCCTGGTATTGGAGAAATTGTTGGAGGCTCTCAACGTGAAGAACGTTATGATGTTTTAGTAGAGAAAATCAAAGACTTAGGTATGAAAGAAGAAGACCTTTTGGTATTTAGACCTTCGCAAATTTGGTACAGCAACACATAGTGGTTTTGGTTTAGGTTTTGAACGTTTAGTACTTTTTGCTACTGGTATGACCAATATCCGAGACGTTATACCTTACCCTCGTACGCCACAAAGTGCAGAGTTTTAGAATTTTTTTGATAATTGTTTATATAAAATCATTTCATTGAATAACAAATGAAATGATTTTTATAAATATTTTTAACTAAAAACTTTCTTTTTGTAAAAGAATCATAAACAGAAAAATATAAAAATAGTGAGTATTTAAGAAAATATATTTACTTTTGCTCTCATAAGATATCTTCTCTTTAAGAAGAAATAAAACCAACTTACCTCACTGATTATCAAATTTTTAAAATATAAAATTGGAACAAAAATCTCGAATACAATACACTTCGTAACCCGCTTATTATTCCAGAATATGGACGACATATTCAAAAATGGTTGAAAAAGCAATAAAAATAGAAGACCGAACGCAACGTAATAATATGGCAAAAAGCTATTATTGCTGTAATGGGAAACTTAAAAACCCCCATTTACGTGATGTTCCCTGACTTTCAACATAAATTATGGGACCAACTTTTCAAAATGTCTAATTTTTCAAATAGATGTAGACTCTCCTTTGAAAAACCTACCTGAGAGAATATTACTCCACATCCTGAACAAATGCGTAATCCACAAAAACACCCAAAATATCGTTTTTTTATGGAAATAACATACTGAATATGATTGAAGTATGCACCTTATGGGAAGATGGAGAACTGAAAAACGCTTGAACTTTCTATTGCCAACCATATGAAAAAAATGCTTTCTTGCTTGGAATAAAGAAAGCGTTGAAGATGAAATCATTTTCGAGCATTTGTATGAACTTAGCAAAGGAAAAATTAATTTGAAAAATTCTGAACAAAACCCTAAATACAAATAAACAACGTTCAAATTTTCAGAAAAATTTACCAGAAAAAAATAATCAAAACGGACAAAACAACAAGAAAAAAATAAATATTTATGGGAAGTTTTAAAATAGAAGGCGGATATGCTCTCAAAGGAGATATAACTCCGCAAGGTGCAAAAACGAAGCTCTACAAGTACTTTTAGTGCGGTATTATTAACCGAAGAAAAAAAGTAACCATACATACATTCCTGATATTTTTAGATGTTAATAAACCCATTACCCTATTGGGAAATTTGGGTGTTAAAATACAAAAATTAAGAAAAGGTTCATACAGCTTCCAAGCAGATGAAATACATTTGGATTACTTATCCACGCCTCAATTCGCACAAGAAAGCCAAAAGTTTAAGAGGTTCTATACTTATTGTTGGTCCTCTTTAGCTCGTTTTGCTATGGATACATTCCTAAACCTGAGGTGACAAAAATAGGAAGAAGAAGACTTGACACTCATTTTGAGGGCTTTTATAAAACTTGGTGCTCATTTTGAATATTGCTCAGAAAAACATTATTATTCCGTAAAAACTAATCGTTTAAAAGGAAATAAAATGTTACTTGATGAAGCTTCTGTTACCGGAACCTCAAACATCATTATGGCAGCCGTTCTAGCTGAAGGAGAAACAGTTATCTACAATGCTGCTTGTGAGCCTTACGTGCAACAAATTTGTAAAATGCTAAATGCAATGGGGGCAAATATACAAGGTATTGGCTCTAACTTACTTACCATAAAAGGAGTTGAAAAATTAGGCGGTTGCACACACACTATCTTACCAGATATGATAGAAATAGGTAGCTGGATAGGACTTGCTGCTATGACGCAAAGCGAAATTACAATCAAAAATACTAGTTATGATAATTTGGGAATAATACCGATGTATTCTCTCGTTTAGGAATAAAAATAGAACGAAAAAGGAGATGATATTTATATCCCTGCTCATACAAACGGATATGAAATTCAGAATTTTATCGATGGTTCTATACTTACGGTTGCAGACGCTCCCTTGGCCTGGATTTACTCCTGATTTACTTAGTATTATTCTTGTAACTGCTATCCAAGCAAGAGGAGAAGTTCTTATTCATCAAAAATGTTTGAAAGCCGTCTCTTTTTCGTAGATAAACTAATCGATATGGGGGCAAAAATCATTCTGTGTGATCCGCATAGAGCTGTAGTTATTGGCACAACTTCAAGTCTCAATTGCGAGCAACCACTATGAGTTCTCCAGATATTCGAGCAGGAATAGCATTACTAATCGCTGCCCTATCAGCTAAAGGTACTTCAACTATTCATAATATTGAACAAATTGATAGAGGTTATGAAAACATTGATGAAAGACTTACAGCTATTGGAGCAAAAATTATTCGTGTTTCATAGAATAAATAGGAGATAAATATTTCATTAGCAATAATTTATAAAATGAAAATAAAAACTCTGTCATTTTTATTTTGCCTTATTTTAGGCTTAGTTTGGCTTTATTGCTATATTCCGTGAAAAACATAATGGATTGGTAATCATAGGGAAAGCTCCTAATTTTTTTCTTTTTATAAACCAAAAAGGAAAAATATTACAAAACCAAACTTATGAAGGGAAAATTTATGTCGTTGATTTCTTTTTCACATCTTGCCCTTCTATTTGCCCTATAATGTCATCAAATATGGTTTTGGTACAAAAATGCTTTCCCTGAAAACAACATTGGTATTGCCTCTTTTAGCATTGACCCTGAGCAAGATACGCCAGAAATTTTAAACGAATATGCTAAACTATATGGAGTAACTAACCCAAATTGGAATTTCTTAACAGGTTATAAAACAGATGTTTATCAATTAGCTAATAACGGATTTAATATCTTTGCTAAAAAGGAAATTCACCTGAAAGTTTTGAACATTCAGGGTTATTTGCTTTAATTGACCAAAACGGAAATATTGTTTCTCGAACTGATAGCAACGGAAAACCTATTGTTTATTATAATGGACTTGATAAACAAGAAGTTCAATTCCTTATTGAAGACATAAAAAAACTGATGTAAAACTATGGCTTATCTACTTTGTTTAGAAACTTCTGGAACAAATTGTTCCGTTTCTATTATTAAAAATCAAGAACTTATCTCTTACAAAGAGCAAAATACATCTGAATTTTTCTCACTCTGAAAAATTTACATATTTTTTATAGAAGAAACATTAAAAACGCTAATATTAAACCTTCAGATTTAAGCGCCATTTCCGTAAGTTCGTGACCTGGCTCTTATACAGGGCTCCGCATTGGAGTTTCTTCTGCTAAGGACTTTGCTTTTGCTCTTAACATTGGTCTTATTGCTATCCTCTACTTTTCTATATTAGTAGAAAATATTAAGGAAAATCAATGATTTTCAATATATTATACCAATGATAGACGCCCGTAGAATGGAAGTATTTTCTGCTGTTTTTGACAAAGAAAAACAAATACGAAATACCCAAGCCGAGATTTTTAACTGACTCTTCTTTGAAGAATACCTTTTCTAAGGGTAAAACTTTATTTTTAGGAAATGGTAGTGATAAATTTTTCTGAAATCTGTTCACATCCAAATGCTCATTTTCTAAAAGGACAATTTCCTTCTGCTACACAAATGAATAAATTAGCTTTCGAAAAATTCTGTGAGAATCAATTTGAAAATGTAGCTTATTTTTGAGCCTTTTATGTAAAAAAATGTATATTTTGGCTCGTAAAACGAGAAGCAAAAACAACTGAAAATCAATTATTTTAAAAATTAAATTAAAAATATAACAAAAAAACGCTTGCATATATAAGAAAAAGGTTGTACTTTTGCACCCGAAATTCAAAAAGGGCTCTTAGCTCAGCTGGTTCAGAGCACCTGCCTTACAAGCAGGGGGTCACTGGTTCGAATCCAGTAGGGCCCACTCTTTTGAGATTAAATTTTATTGGGGCTCTTAGCTCAGCTGGTTCAGAGCACCTGCCTTACAAGCAGGGGGTCACTGGTTCGAACTAGTAGGGCTCTACAAAAACACTTACACAAAAATGTAAGTGTTTTTATTATAATAATTAATCAATTATTGACTATGAAAGTCTTTTTATTATTATTTACTTTTTGGGATACCAATATGAATTCCAAGCAACAAACTTTGTTTTCAATAAAAATTGATCATACCACTGATATAAAATAAAAATAGGCAAAGATACTATTATAAACAAATAATGAAAAATATCAAACTTAAGCCCCTCCTTGGATTAAGTTTCCAGGGCTTTCAGAGTTTACTATGGGTTGGCGTATGGGTTATGGTGAAACCCATCTGCACGAATGGCGAGATTGGTGCAAAAACGCTTTCGCCTGAACAGCTAAAAGAATACCAAGAGTTATTTCCTTACCCTTGTTTTTGGCATCTCAACAATTGGCAACCTCATCTAACTAAAGAACAAGTAATAGCGGGCGAAAAAGACGATTATTATTTCAATTGGTTTCCTTATTGGCAACCTAAAGGAGTGCCAAAATATTCTATAAAGACTTTTATTAATTTGCCCAAAAACTAAAAATTTCTTTTCTTTTGGAAACCAAATACTAAGGTGGTGAACGAATCCTGTTTTTTTCGCAATGGCAACTTTTCTCCTTTTAACATAAATGCTGAAAAATACCAATGTGCTGAGCAATGGATGATGGTTGCCAAAGCACGCATTTTTAAAAGATGAGGAAGTAAAAAAGGAGATAATGAACACTTCTGACCCTAAGCTGATGAAAGCCTTTGGGAAGGAAAAGTGCGTACTTTGACCCTCAGGTGTGGGACAAAGCCAAACTACAGCATCGTGCTCAATGGGAATTACTACAAATTCACCCAAAACAAAGAAATGATGGACTTTTGCTCTCTACAGGCGATAAAAATACTGGTAGAAGCCAGCCCGATGGATACCATTTGGGGATAGGATTTGGCAAAGAGAATGAAAAAGTAAAGAATGAAGATGTGGCGTGGTCAAAAACCTTTTGGGATTTGCCCTGATGGAAGTGAGGGATGAAATTAGAAAGGTATATCAGAATGTACATCTTTTAAAAATAATGAAAAAGAATTTCGTTATTTTTAAAAATATTATTTTACTCAAAAATATAAATTAAAAATGAAAAGAATTACTTACATCAGAGGCGCTACTAACTAATTTCAAAGATGCGCGAACTCTTACTCGAAAGGTCATCGAGGCTTTCCCTGAGAAAGACCTTTTGAATTTAGCATTGCAAATTTACGCCCTTTTTCAAGGATGGTAGAGGAGTTTTTGATGATAACCAATTATATCTTTACAGAAACTTTACACGAGAAAACATACCTCTTTTTGTAATGAAGGACAGTTTCCTACTACCAAAGAAGGCGTATTAGCTCTAGGGACAAGGCTACTGAAATCATTGATAATGAATGGAAAGAAATAGAAAATTACACACAGCCACTTACTATTTATCAAAATGACTTTTAGCTTTACTCAGTGGATACTTTACGCTATCGAAAACGAAACACATCACTGCGGACAGGGCTATACCTACCTTAGAACCTTGCAAAATAGACCCTCCTTACTTTGGGGAAGGGAAAGTTTTCAATAATAATTAATACCTAATGAACACAGAAAACATTATAAAAGAAATCTTAACTGGGATAGAAGATGCCTTTAACGAGCTAGACTTACCCAAAACTCCCTACGGAAGAAATGAACTTTGGGAGGGAATTACTAATTATTTCAAAAATCAAAACAATTATGGATAAAATAGAGTTTTTATAACAGTGATTACGAATATACTTGGAGTCTATCACCATTGCAGGATTTCACGAAATTCCTCAGGAAACAGTGGAAAACACCATCATTCCCTGCTTTGGAAGAACAACTTACCCAAATGTTCTTTAATCCTGATTTTTTATTATCGTTTTGAATACAAACTTACCTTAGTGTTTGAATTTCAGTTTGGTCTGGGTCGCCACATTCAAAAACTGCACCTAGAACATCCAGAGCGCAAAGCCGAACTCAAAGAGCGATTAGACGCTTATGTACAAAAAGGTTATCTATGACCAAAACGGCAAAATGAAAGAGAAAGAAATCCATAGTTTCTTTGACAAACTCTTTGATTTTTGAACTCAATGGTTATAGCGAAGACAAGGTGATTGAAATCTTGGAAAAAGGCTTTTCACTCATAGACCCTAAATGGAAAAAGACAATGGAAGAATATCGGTTTGGGTTGCACTACCACACCAATGAGTGGAAAGAAGCTGTCTTTATGCCTTTATATTATAATGTTAAAGGAGAAGATTGGTCAAAAGAATATACGCTCAAAAAGATTTGGAGCTAAAAATGTAGACCAAGCTAAACTAAATCTATTTGTACAACAAGCCCTTTGGAACATTAAACACCAACGATACAGCTGGGATGTAAGGTTTGCTTGTGAGGATTTGGAGCGTGCAGCCAAGGAATTAGGCTCTGAAAAAGCGGCTATGTATCTCAAAAAAGGCACAGGAAACCTACCTGAAAACATCATTCACTACAAGGATGATGATATAGAATGCGCTGCCAATGATGTATTGGCTACAATCAATGTGAAAAATCAAGCAAGAATCGGCTGTGGCTTACGATAAAGCGCTGGATTTCATCATTGCTCTTTTGAAAACGGACTTCCCAAGAAGTTATCAAATTAAACTCAATTCCAAAGCGCCTAAGCAGTTTTTTTGGATATCAAAGGCATTGCCAAATCATCCACACACCGTTTCTTTGCCCAAGCGCTCGAATACGAAGAATTACACCCTAAAACTCGTAACTTATGCTGAGGCGGCTATGAAAGAATTTCAGTGGTATAACGATGTAGAAGAAGGCGAAAAGAGCTGTATGCCTAGTAGTTATGCAGTCTTTGGTTTAGGCTTGATAGGTAAAGAATATTTCCCATTGGTAAGTAAATATTTTGAGCTATTGGATGATGAGCATCAGATGGTGCATAAATATTTCATAAGCGCCCTGATTGACCGCTATGGAGTGAATGAAAAATCCTTACCGCTTATCTGTCAAGGGATTACCTCCTGCAGTTTGATATGGTATTCAAGAATTTAGCAAAAAGAAATAGAAAATCCAGAGAAAAACAACTTTTAGTCAATTTTCTCAAAGAAAAAGAGCTTTTTTGCTTCCAAAGAAGAAGCTTACAACTTTTATAAATTCTACGAAGAACAGATTTACTATGCTATCTATGGCAAGCAATGAAGAAAAAGATATAAAATAAGACATGAATAAATCACTAGAGAGCATTACTCATGAAGATTTTTCTAAAGCTGATGGAACGCCCTCAAAAACCTACAAGAATTCACCTTTTTAGAATACATAATGGCACCCGAAGCGGATATTTTTATTTCAATTTCATGGAAAAACGAAAAATCAAATGATTTGGATTATGGTCTTTTTCTAGAAACAGAGTCGCTCTCACAGCGGACAGAGATTTATTTTTAAATATTTTAGATAAAGAAATTTTATTTCTGATTTAACCATTTTTATAAGCTTCTCTCAGCGCTTGTGCTTGCGCCTTGTGTGGGCTTAGTGTACCATATCGTCATATTATTGAAAGAAACAGCCTTACTTACCTTAGGAAGCGCTGTTTTCTATGGAAAGTTGTTGTTTTACCCTGTCAGCGAAGCTGGCGTAAAAGGATACCCCCGTAGGTGAATAAAAGGTCTCCAAATCCGTCCAGAAAGCTCCTTTGTAGTTTTTGTTTTCCTCGAAAAGTCCTTTTTGAGCACTTTGATAATAAGTATTCAATTGGTCAAGTGTTACATGCTTTGCTCCTACCCCATCTTGTAACATAATGATTTGCAGGTGGCTTTTTTCCAAGTTCTGCCATAAAATGTTGTAATTGGTTTGAGAAGTAAGTTTGCTATTCCAAAAAGCTGCTATAGAAACAGGCTTGCTGCCCCAACTGTGAAGTGCATCAGCAATAGGATTCACAAATACATCCCTAAAAAGCGCCATCTTTTCATCAGAATTATAGGCATAAGGCTCTGGTTCGTGAGGGATATACCACCCCTTGAAAGCAGGATGATTACCAAACTGGCTATGGAGTTCTTCGGCTAAGGTAATACAGCGTTGTGCATTAAGCTCAAGCCAAGCCCTGTTTGTTTGGTTCTGCCAATAAGTCTCATCAAAGTGAAGCCCTATATGCACTTCTATGCCTTGTTTTTTGTGCTGCCTCAAAGAGTCGCGCTAAGGTAAGACGGCTCTTCTGAGAAGTGAAAGTATTGGCTGAATCAAACCAAGTAATATCATTATACGCATTCTTGAAAGCAGTGTATTGCACGATAACTGTGTTGATTTTTAATTCTTTAAGTTCAGAAAAACTTTTCCTCATTGGGAAACTGTCCAATCATTTTTCCAAAAAGCTGGACAAAAGTTCCTGTAAGAAAAGTCTCCCTTTAGTGGAGGGCTGTTCTTTCTCAGAGGTGGTGGCACTTCTTCTTTCTTGTTAGGAGGTGTCTGCTCGTTGGAGGTACTTTTATTACAGGCTGTTAGCAGTAGTAAACTACTAAGGATAAAGGATAAAAATGCGTTTTTCATAGAGTGCAAAAAGTAAGGATTAATTTTTAATGTTCAGTATGTAATAACAGAAATAGATTTGTTAATTATTTGTTATTTATTATTTATTATTTGTTATTAGTCACTATCTTTGCCCCTCAATTTCGAGAACGAATTGTTTAACCTTAATAAAAATAACAGAAGAAATGAAATATATCATGTTACATATTACCGTAGAATTACCTTTACAAAGGTAACGCTTCGTGGCGTATTAGCTTGATGTAGCATTACTCTATCATACAACAAAAAGCCCGGAGCGACAGCTTCGGGCTTTTTGTTGCTACTTTCTACAAAAATCCCAAGCAAAATTAATCGTTAATCAGTAAACATTAATTCAATGGGAAATCATATATTACCGCCGAAGGCGTTTTCGCCTCCGCAATCTGCGTTCTCGCAAACGCATTGTTCGAGAAGACTCACGAGAAGTTTTTGCGCGAATGTATCAAACGCCAAAAAGTACTCTTTTAAAACAACGCCGTGAACTGCCACTTGTACCACTCGAAAAACCTTACCAAAAAGGGCTATGTGCGGTTCTTTTGTACTCAGGGAAGATGTGCGACAAGCGCAAGCTGACTTTTTCGCGACACTTTTGGAGAAAATCAACACTTATCAATACGCTGATACACGTAAGTTCCAGAAGAAGAAAAAGCGCCGTGGCAAACGCGTTTACATAGCTCGTAAGCAGGAATTGTACGCTTTTAATCAATGGGAATGGCAAAGAGCCCTTGAAAGCGGAAAATTCACCGAAAAAGAACGTGCCTATTTTGCGAGAATAGAGTGTTTTCAATCGCCAAAAAGACCGTTTTGAAACGTATTACGAGTTTACTCGAAGCGTGGCGTTTTCGAGCTACGTGAAAGCCCAATATGATCACCCACTACCGTCCGGTAGATATAGCCATAGAGCGAGAACTCGCTGAGCTTGATAAAAATCATAAGTGACCATAAGAACTGGGGGATTATCCATAGCAAAATCTATGGAGGGAGTTATTCGTGGAATCAATACCAAAAGCGCTATACGCCTAAGGAAAAGTACAAGCACATCCCACTGAAAGAAATCGCAGCCCTCAAGTATCACACCTCAGCAATGGAAATAGGAGAAATGCTTTAGAGTGCAAGCCGTATGTGCAACTATAAACAAAAAAGAAAAATGGAAGAAAAAAATTATACAAATCACCGCAGGACGCGGTCCCTTAGAATGCCAATGGGTAGTGGCAAAAGTACTCAAGACTTTCCCTACAAGAAGCCACCCAAGCAGGCATCGACTATACTATTCTTAGCCGTGAGGAAGGCGATGCCAATCTCACGGTCAAATCTGTTACCCTGCAACTCAAAGGCAAGGAGTTAGCGTCGTTTTTGAAAACTTGGCTCGGCACTGTGCTGGGTAGGCAAGAGCACTTTTTCGCAAGTTTCACCAGCGCAGCAACTGGTATATAGGCGTTTTTGAGCTCGACCAACTGCAACGCCAGTCTTTTCTCGGAGCGCGATGTACAGTTCCAAACCACTCGTCTCGCAAGGCAATGGCGGACAGAATGTGAACAAGGTAAAATTCAGCAGTACGCGCCACCCACCCGCCTACGGGTATCAGCGTATCTGCACAAGATTCGCGTTCGCAGCTGACAATAAGAAACTCGCCCTTGCCCGCCTTAAAGAAAAACTCGCTGAAATAGAGCTTTCAGCAACTTGCCGAGCAAGCACAGAACCATTGGAGCAATCACACCTAAGTGCAAACGCGGCAACCCCTGTGCGCACTTTCAAAGGCACCGATTTCAAAAAGCACTTATGTAGAAAAAGCTATAAAAAGAACGTGCTGGCAAGAAGGAAATTAGAGAATTAATAGATGAGTAGTATTATAAAATTGGTTAAATTTAACTTGTGATTCATTTAAAGAGATGAAAATATGAATATCATAGATTATTTTTGAAACCTTCTATGCCTGAATATTTACAAGAACAAATAAAGTGTATTCAGCAGAAAATCATTCAAGTTCGGAAGCTGGACTCAAATAGAGAAATATTTGGAGCATATAAACATAATTATCATTTGAATCCTCCTGTTAGCAGTAAGCGTATTCGGTGTTTAGAGGAACGCTATCAAATAAAACTTCCTGAGGAGTACCGTGTTTTTATGCAACAGGTAACAAATATTTTCGCTCGTGTGAAAGAGTATATAGCAGGTCCTGATTATGGGCTGTATGCTTTGGAACTCGGGTAGATGAGTTTGTAGAAGATGCAGAAAATTATCTTAAAAACCTTGTAAACTTTCTCCAGAGATGACAGATGAACAATGGAGAAAATTGATTGAGAGTTATATTATAGCTTATAACCCTGAGTTTAATCATTATAACTACAACGAGATTTTTAGCGGAATTCTTCCTATTGGCACAATGGGCTGTACCTATTATTATGGTTTGGTTCTCACGGGAAAAATATGGAGGAAGAGTGGTAGGTATAGATACTGACTTACAAATACCTCTTTTTATGGAAGAAGAAAATTTTTAGAATGGTACGAACATTATCTTGATGAAGTTATGAGAAGAAAAATAAGCAGGTGCTAAAATTTGTTGAAGTTTTTAATTGCTTGTATTTGCGACCTTTGGCAACTCATTGACTCTGGAAAGATTTTTCCGAACCTATAAAAATCAATCCTATGAAAAAGTTTGAATTTAAATACTAATTTGAGTTCTTTTTGTCTCTATTTGGATAGAGGAAAAACGTGAAGAATCCTACCCCTCGCAATGTGGAGATTGCGGATTTGGATATCAATCCGTATCTGAAAAGAAGAATTAGAGGAACTCAACCACTTGTATCAAGAGATTTTTCAATGACAATTACCCTCCTGAATCCGATTTCAAAGATGCTGTAAGTGAGTATATATTTGTAAAACCGTGTACTTACCTCGGTAGAACTTTTAGAGAAAGAAAGTAGGAGCAATACACCTTTTGTCTTTGATTATCCAAAAATGGAGAAAAATTAGCAAATCTACTATGAAAGAAAAACAGCTACACAAATTGAGTTCGATGAGATGGTAAAAGAACTCTATCAAATACTAAAACCCTTAGGATTTAAGAAAAGACTACATTTTTACTGAGTAGTGGAACAAAGCCTACAAATGATTTCTATTCAAAAAGGCGCTTATGGCAGTGCTGATGAAATCTATTTCACGGCAAATATCAAAAAGCCCCTTATAAGGAGCCTATCTCTTTCTATCCTGATAATAATACCCAGCGTATAGGTGATATCAAAGGCAATGGCGATATTTGGTATGAGTTTTCTGGTTCTATCGTCGATATTTTTTAAAACGAAAACAAAAATTTAAAGAGAATAGAGAAGCCTTTTTGAGTGATATACAGCAAATCGTGCTTCCTTATCTATCTAATTAGTAAATTATGGCAAATTTAAAACTCAAAGGGAAAGAACTACTCAGTTAGGTTTCCCGAATAATCAATCTATTAATGTAGCGTTAGAAGTGATGAAACGCAATTACGCTACTAAAAACTTGGCGTACGTAAAGTCTGTGCTCGAAGATATTCTAAAAATCCTGCGCAGTACGAAGGACATCTTACTTTTCGGGCAGATAGCCGAAGCGCTGCTTTCGTCTACCAAAAACCGAAAAACGACAGCTCAACAGCTTGCGCGCCCCTTATCACATCTTTTGGCGAGGACATCACCGAAGAGGCAAAAACGCAACTCTATACGGCTCTGAAACTCCCTATTTCGGCTGGTGGTGCCCCTAATGCCCGATGCTCATAGTGGCTATGGTTTGCCCATAGGGGCGTGTTGGCGGTGGAGAATGCGGTCATTCCTTGCGGGGTGGGCTTAGATATCGGTTGCCGTATGTGCCTAAGCATCTTGGATATTCCTGTGTCGTACCCTCTCAGGGGCGCGCGATAAGTACGAGAAAGCCCTTGCCGAACATACGAAGTTTGCTATGTACGAAAACCCACAAGTCGCACGTAGAACACGAGATTTTTCGACCGTGATACTTTTTCGCTTATCCCTATTCTCAAACGATTGAAGGACAAAGCTATCAAGCAGATGGGTACTTCGGGCAGTGGCAATCACTTTGTAGAGTTTGGCGAGGTAGAGCTTTTAGCTGACGACTCACAAATAGGGCTACCCTAAGGGTAAGTACTGGGAATCCTTTTCGCACAGTGGGTCGCGTGGTTTTGGTGCTGAAATTGCTCAGTATTATGTGCGTGTAGCAGCCGAACAGTGTCCGCTCCCTGAAGGAAGCCCCAACAGTTTGCGTGGCTTGACCTCTCGACCCACTTAGGGTTAGAGTATTGACGGCTATGAACCTCGCAGGTGATTACGCATCTGCCTGTCATGAGGATATTCACCGCCGACTTATTCGCGCCGTGGGCGGCCGCCTGAGAGCACGCATAGAGAACCACCACAATTTTGCGTGGAAAGAAATTCACGATGGCAAGGAGGTGATCGTACACCGCAAAAGGAGCAACACCAGCAGGGAGGGGTATTGGGTATTATCCCTGCCTCAATGACCGATGCCGGTTATATCGTGCGAGGCAAAGGCAATGCCGAAAGTTTCGATTCAGCTTCACACGGGCAGGGACGCGCTTTCTCGCGCAATGAGAGCAAGAACCGCTTTACCAACTCCGATATCAAAAAAAGCCCTCAAAGCCAAAGATATCACCTTATCGGGAGGGCAATGCCGAAGAAGCCTCTATGGCGTATAAAAACATAGAAACCGTAATGGCTTCCCAAAGCGATTTGGTAGATATCATCGGTACTTTTCCAGCCGAGAATTGTACGAATGGATAGGTAGTTTGTCACTATTTTTATTATCTTTGTCCCTGCAATCATTAACCATTGACAATTAACCATTAACAATTAAGAAAGTGGCCAAGAAAAAGAAAAACCTACCAGCAAATTTTAAAGAGCTTTTTAGAAGCCAAAGATTTAGACGCGCTTAAAAGCGGTGTTCAATGAATGTGAGCTAAAACGCTTATAACCGCTATTCGTTTAAGACCCCTGCGCTTTCTTTTTATAAGATTCCGTTAGAGCTAATGGACTGGCTCATTGCCCAAGGGGCAGATATCAATGCAGAGATGAATACGAGCGCACTCTGCCACACTATCACGCTCAGGTGAATAATGTAGAAAAAGTAGCACTTCTATTGGAAAGAGGAGCTGATATAGAGGCGCAAGATAAATATAAAAATACTCCTTTTGCACTTTGCGGAGTACAATGCCGAAGTAGCCCAGTTACTCATTGAAAAAGGTGCTGATATCAAAGCAAAAGACAATAGGGGACATAATGTAATGGAGCGTCTGCTTTCTAGATTATATAGCGGTTATATCGAGAGAGCAGTCAAAAGCCGCTGAGATCTATCTGAAAGCAGGACTAAAACCCACTAAGTATGCCAAAGAACAAGTGACTCGTGTAGGCGAGGACTTTGAATTTCACCGTGAGGATTCCGATACTGAATGGGTGGAAAAAGGAGGAGGCTTTACAACAATTATACAAAACTCTTTGATGTGCCTCCTGTGCCACGCCGTATACAACACGATGGCAAATCGCTCATTGTACTCACTGGCGATACTTGGGAAAAACGCTACGAACAGGCGTGGGAACTTTTGGTGCCGAGTAGAGATAAGGCTTCCACAATGCAAGGCGAGGTAGTGCGTATAGCAGGTAAAGTGAATGATGAACTTCTGCGCAAATGCTATGGGCAACTGGGATAAGGGAATACCGCAAGATGCTGACTGCTATTAGTGGTTACCTGCAACAAGGTAATCCCTTCTCGGAGAGTGAACTTGCTGAAGTATCCGATATTCAAAAACATATTTTGGAAGATGACGGCACTGGCAGTCACCGCTTATGCGAATTGGCAACTGCTTGGGTGGTACTAAATCCAGAGCCTATGGCTTTAGAGAAAGTGAATTATAAATATTAAGACAAATAATAAAAACTCACAAATATAAAAAGACTTATAATAATGAGTTTAATAAGAAAAAGACCCTAAAAATCAATGGGTTTTTGCATGAAAAACTCCTGAAAATAACACGCATAATTCTAATTGTAGCGGTGATTTTTTATCTTTCATATGCTTTATTGAAGAAGCCTTTGTCAGTTTTTGGTGATGATTTTATAGGAGAGATAATTAATTTATTCTCTCCGTTGGTCTTTTTGTATTATTATATGTATTTGTTTATTTATGGGCACTTGATAGGCGTATCAACTACAATCAATATACAAAGGAGGAATTGCCTTCTGTTATTAAAAGTCAAAGCAGTGAATGATAGAATTATTCAGGTTTTTTGTTGCTCGTTTTCTTTTTGTGCTTTTTGTGAGGATGTTGTTTTGGGGAGGCAATACAAGATTTTTATGGAGAAACAGAAAGGTGAAAATATTCCTTTTATAGAGTATATAGTAATAGTTATTTTTAATGGCTATTATAGTAGCTTTTGCATATGATTTTTATAAGGAATTATAAGGGTACTTTTTACACTTTAGAAATACGAAATGAGTCACTTTATATTTTTCAATAAAGAAACACTTATTGATACCATTTCCTTAGATCGTATTCATCATATCCATTTTTATGCAAAAACAAGGAAAGTCTACGAGAATACATCCTCGTATGCAGATTTATATCTCAAAAATAGAGCGAATATTGCACATAAAACTGAGTATTGACAACTACCATTTATTAAAAACTTTTTTTCTCGTAAGCGGATAAAAAAATAATAGATGAATATAGTTCTAGATCTAAAAAAATAGAAGTATAAAGTTTTTTTACGGGTGCAAATATGACTATTACCTGAAAAAGCTATTGCTTTGTAGATAAAATAAATTTTGAGGAATAAAATAAAAACTTAATATCTAAAATCTTATGAATAATAAACCAATTACTGCGCAAGAGCGCGAAAAACAAGAGTATTGCAATACCTCTTTTTAATAGAAGTTTTTAGCCATAGAAAGTAAAAATCAAATTCATTGACTCAAAAATGATGATTATTAAACTTAAATAGACAACAGTGACTATTTATTATTTATTGTACATAAAAAGAAAATCGAAATTATGAAGAATGCCCTTTGGCTTTTATAAAGATTCTTATCAGATAGAGATTATAGATGAAACCAATCTTGATGATAATCAAAAAGCCCTTACTGTTATCAAGAGCGCCAGCCTTACGATCGTGAAGTAGGCGACTATGACCAATTGATAGGCATTCGGCTCTATGAAAATGAAGAACCTATGAGCAAAAGTATTGCTTGTAGCTGATACTTATAATGTGCTCAATGAGAAAGGGATTCTTTTTGGATAATGATAGACTTCTGATAGCTTGTGGCAATGAAGTATTTTTGTATGCTCTTACCTACCTTAGAACTCCTTTGGCAACACAGGTAGATATGACTACTTGCTTTGAGATAGTCCCCTATCAAGATGATTACATTACCCACGGCGAGATGGAGATATCACGCCTCAACAAGCAGGGTGAAAATTCTCTGGCAGTTCAGCGGGAAGGATATTTTAGTGTCGCCTATAGAGCGTACGCCCTTCTTTTTACCCTTACGTCAAAGGGAATAGAGCTGGTAGATTTCAATTACGAAAAGCTATCTGATAGACTATGATGGGAAAATAATTAAATAATTTTTTATTGTATATTTTATGTACATTTGCCACAAGATATAATAAACTATCTTTATTGAGTTTATATTTTTTTAATTTATTAAATAATTTAATATGGAAACACTTAAAACACGCATATTTTGGAGAATTAAATACAGAAGGGCTCGATGATTATGATGTATTGTGGGAAGAAGAAATTCCTTATAAAAACAATGCTATAAGGACAACTTTTTGGTTCTGCGGAGAGGATGATTTGTCTTCAGAAAGGCTCAATTCATTTGAAAAATTTCCTAAAAAGAATTTGATAAAATCGATGAAAAATCACGTAAGGCACTAAAAACTACTTGGAAGAAGATGCTGAATATCTTAATTTTCACGTAGAAGAATTGGAAAATATTCCTGAGAATATAGATGATTTCGTTGCAGAAATGCAAATAAAATCGATTGGACTATGGTATTCCATTTATGAGGGGTCAATAGGTGAGGTCATAATTGATTATATGATACGCCCAGAAGAAAGCGATGAAATCCTTGCCGTAAAATATAATTTAGACGGAGAAATACTCGCTATTAATTGGGAAAGTTAATTCATTAAAGTAAAATATAAATCTACTTTTGTCAAGGTTTTTAAACTTTTGTCAAAAGTTTTTATGATGAATAGTATTCTTTTTGCTTTTCATTATAATAAATAAAAAAATATTTGTTAATTATTTATTTTATTATTGTTTATTGCTCATTTCTGATTACCTTTGCTCCCATTAATAATAAAAACTAAAGGAAGATGAAAAATTTTCTTATTTTTGATTGCCCTTGTAGGCATTGTAGCTTGTAGTAAAAGTGATAGTGGAAGCTCTGATAATGGAGGAGGTGGAAGTGTAGCTGGATATAATCCTCCTGATTGGATTATTGGTACTTGGATATGGGATATAAGTGCAGATTTTGCCTATACTTTTTCTAAGACAGATATTTTGTCATCAAGCAGTAGGTATTAGTTCATGTGATTTATCCAATCCTCAAATAATTAAAAGTATAGAACAAACTATAAATGGTAATGATTATACTCTCAAAATAAATTTTATTGGAGGAGCAGCTTCTATTGATCATGCTTGGAGGAAAATATCAGATAAAAAGATAGCAAAATTCGATCTAAGAGGTCAGACTACAGAAACTTATACTAAGAATAGGAAGATAAAATACAAAAACTGCTCTTTGAGAGCAGTTTTTGTATTTTTATCTTTTTAAGATGCAATTTATTGCGTCTATTTATTATGTATCTATTTTAAAACAATTCTTTCCTTATTTTTATTTTACATAAATATTTGTTAAAAATATTATCTATATAAATATAAAACACTATTCTTGCGTTGTGAAAAATTAAAAATGTATAGAATGAAAAAGATTTTTGAGGTGTCAAAAGTATTTTCATGTATTTGCACTCTGAAAATTAATGTATTATGGAATTATTTAAGAGACAAAGTCTCTTAGAGTTTACTGAACGCTTTAAAACAGACTTAGATTGCGAAGAATATCTAGCTTCTTTAAAGTGGGAAGATGGATATTGCTGTCGCAAATGTGGTCATAAAAATACCAAGTCAGAAAAGATCTTTCACGTACCTGTAATATCTGTGGAGATACGGAAAGTCATACAGCTGGAACACTATTTTATGCAAAAAGTCAGTGAAGCTATGAAATCCAGTGAATCGCACAAATTGAATGATAGCGTTTAGGTTGATGAATTTAGCATCGACCGATATTTAGCGGAATACAGTTTTAGAATCAATCGCTCACAAAATAGAGATACTATCTTTAACAAATTAATGAAAAAGAATTGTAGAACGTTCTCCCGTTTCCCAAAAGTCAATTAGTATGTAGCTAAATAGACACCTCAAAAATAAATTTTGAAAAGAAAACAAAAATCACTACTTTTTATAGTAGTGATTTTTTAGTTGTACTCGGAGCGGGACTTGAACCCGCACAGGCATTGCTGCCCACTGGATTTTAAGTCCAGCGTGTCTACCGATTCCACCATCCGAGCTCTTTATGATAGACATAAAAAGAGCGAAAAACGGGTTCGAACCCGCGACCTCAACCTTGGCAAGGTTGCGCTCTACCAACTGAGCTATTTTCGCGTTCCCTTATTTCGTGGCGCAAAGGTACAACTTTTTATTCCACAAATATTTTTATAAAAACTTACCTATTTTTATAATGTATTTATAATCAACATATTATATTTCCTATTTAATTTCTACTAAAACAGGACAATGGTCACTGTGTTTTGCTTCTGCAATATCACTGCTCGCTCTAATCTATCCTCTAAAATGTCTGGAAACCAAACAGTAATCAATTCTCCAACCTTTATTATTATTACGAGCATTAGCTCTATAACTCCACCACGAATAGTTAGTGAGGTTCAGAATTAAAATATCTAAAACTATCTATAAAACCTTTTTTTCATAAAAATTATCTAACCATTTGCGTTCTTCAGGCAAAAACCTGATACAGTAGCATTGCGGATAGGGTCATGAATATCAATAGCTTGATGACAAATATTATAATCACCACAAATGATAAGATTTTGGAAATGTTTTTCAGTTCATCTATATAATCTTGAAAAATCAGCCATAAACTGAAATTTATGTTCAAGACGATCAATATTTGACCCTGAAGGTAAAATATAAACTAATTACTGAAATATCTTGAAAATCAGCACGAATAACGCGCCCTTCCCTATCCATATGTTCAATTCCTGTTCCATATTCAATGTGTTTAGGCTCTTCCTTACACAAAATAGCTACTCCACTATACCCCTTTTTCTCTGCACTATACCAATAAGTATGATATCCTAAATTATAAAAAGGCTGTGTATCTATCTGGCTTTCAACAGCTTTTTATTTCTTGAAGGCAAAGAACATCAGGCATAGCTTGTCCAAGCCATTCGGTTAATCCCTTTGTCATTGCAGCACGTATCCCATTTACATTGTATGAAATTATCTTCATTTTATTATACTTTTTAAAAACTGCAAAGATAAAATTTATTTTTCATTATTTGAAAAATAATAGTTTATTACTTTATATTACTTAAAAATCAATATTTTATAAAATTTTAATTTATTAAAAATAAATCCGTAATTTTGCTTTTTTTAATTGATAATAAATGTTATTTAATATTCACACACATTTTGCTAAAAATCATAAAGAAATACAAAATTATTATCCTGAAAATATTCCTGAGCTACATTCTTTTTCCATAGGAATACATCCTTGGTTTATAAAAGACAAATGGCAAGAACAATTAAATAACGTAATGAAATACAGTATTTTAGAAAACTGTAAAGCCATAGGCGAATGTGGGTTAGATAAAAATATAAATACTGATTTTTCTTTACAAAAACAAATTTTTAAAGCGCATATTACTTTATCTGAAAATATTAAAAACCTCTAATTATTCATTGTGTAAAAAGTTTCAGTGAAGTTATTGCTATAAAAAAAGAAATGCGACCACAACAGCTATGGGTTTTGCACGGATTTCGGAAAAACATAACCATTGCTAATGAGCTGATTAAAAATAATATAAAAACTTTCTTTCGGAAAAGCTCTTTTAGAAGATGAAAAATTACAAAATATATTAGCTACACTCTCCATAGAAAATTTTTTTCTTAGAAACTGATGATGCTGATATTTGTATACAAAAATCTACCAAAAAGCCTCTGAAATAAAAAGGAATTTCGGTAGAAGATTTAAATTTATTATTATCTCAAAAATTTTTAGTAAATTCTAGCGCATATTTAGAATACTATCCACTATATAAACTGTGTTTCTCGCCAAGGAAGAACATTATGATATTCTTTATAATGAAGGTCAAAATACTTTCCTGAATTGGTTTCAACTCTTTGAAAATTTTTCATCTTGGATAGAAAAACTCAAATTCATTACTTTTGTACACCACTTCCTAACTTTTGTTCAGGCAAAACCTTCTTGTATAAGTTTTCCTTCATAAGTTTTGAATACATTTCCTTTATAAACAGCATAGTTTAAATAACCTGATTTTACTCCTTCTCCAAAGACAAAATAATATTGAAAATAGACATAACCACTTAGAAATAAAAGAATTACAGATATTCCTATAAATAAATATTTTTCTCATAAAGTTTTGAATTAACGAATATTTTTCAAATTAATAATTTCTTGTGGAGTCAAGTGTCTCCAATGTCCACGAGGAAGGTCTTTTTGGTAAGCCCAGCAAAAACCACTCGGTCTAATTTTTCTACTTCATAACCCTAAATGCTGAAAAATACGACGCACGATACGATTTCTACCACTATGAATTTTTATACCTAATTCATTATGAGGTGCATTTTCTATGAAACTTATTTCATCTACCTGAATAAAACCATCTTCAAGAGTTAAACCATCTTGAATTTTATGAAAAATCTGCCAATTCAAGTTTTTATTCAATACCACGTGGTATATTTTTACGTACTCCGTGTGATGGATGAGTTAATTTTTCATTAAATCTCCATCATTTTGTAAATAATAAAAGCCCTGTTGTGGGACGGTCTAAAGCGTCCTACGGGTTTTACCCTAGCAGAAGTAGCACCTGCGATAAGTTCCATTACGGTTTTTTCTACCTTTTTCATCATCTGTGGTAGAGATAAACCTTTTGGTTTATTCAATAGAATGTATTCTTTTTCTCAGAAGAAATTACTTTTTCCATCAAACTTCACAGTATCAGTAGGTTGCACACGATATCCGAGCTGAGTCATTACTTTCCCATTTATTTCAACACTACCAGCAACGATATAAGTATCAGCATCTCGGCGCGCACAAATTCCTGCATTAGCTATATATTTATTGAGTCGAATACCTTTATCTTCTGAAGAGTCTCGTTCTCTTTTTCGGAAATTTTTCTATACGGAGCACCTTCAGAATATGTATTATATTTTTCATAAGGTTTTTCCGTTGAAGAAGTATTATCTCGCTTTTTGGGCAAAATTTTGGAGTTTCATAGCGGCTACTTCCTGTTTGCCCGAATTTCTTGTGATTCGGTTCTGGTTCATAAAAATATTTTTGCAAAGGTAAAAATATTAATACATCGTCTCTTCAACCGAAATTAATAGAATACTATACTAAGAATTGATTTTTATTCTTATTTTGTTATTTTCATCATAATAATTATAAAATCATTTATTATTTTAATAAAAATAATATATATTTTTATGTTTAATCATATTATAAAAATAAAAATTATCTTATATTTTTATAATTTATATATATATTTTCCTATTTTATTATCTAATAAATATGAAAAACTATTATATAATATTGAAAATATAGATACAAAATTACTTTTATTATCTAATAAAATAAAAATAAGATATATAATTGATTTATATTAATAGATAAATAATATAATAATCAAAAACAAATGAAAATATAGATGCTTTATTAAATATTTCACTTTACTAACTTTATTTATATACTATATTATAAAATAAAAATACCCTTTTATGTAGTATTACATAAAGGGTATTTTATTCTTTATTCAATTAAAATTTACTATCTATTCTCATTTTATTGAAAGTTCTGTAAATATTTTTACCAAATGGAGAAACATTACATTCTTTTACAAGAGAATAAATCTGCTATTAACTGTTCTTGTTCTTCTGATGAAAGAGATTGACCAGAACGAATAGATAATGTTTTTGCTAGATTTTTGCAAAATATCTTCCTGAGAGAAATTTTTCTTGTGGAATATCTTCCATATTATCAGCTATTAAATCTTTTTAGTATTTCCAAAGCCTGACCCTCTTTAACTAATGTTGCAAAACCTAATACTCGAACCTTATTACCTTCTGTTTCAAAAAGAAAACCAGCTGTTTCTAATACTGAACTAAGTGAAATAATACTAACACTTCTGTCGGAGAGAATTCAAATTTAACGGAAAGAGTAATTGTTCACTTACACTTATTCCGGTACGAATATTTTTAGTAAATCTTTTCATACAATATTCTCTCTGATGAGCTCTTGTAGCATTGATAATAAGTACTTTTTTTCTTTCAAATAAGTTATCAAATATTTTTTTCTGAAAAATAAAGAATAGTTTGTTTAGAAGCCTCCAATAGATAAAGAATCTAATAAATTAGGCATAGAAGGCTCTTCTTTTATTTGCTGAAATTCATTAACCTTTGAAGGAATACCTGTATAAAGATTTTTCCCAAGATGGGGAATGTTTTTATAATCAAAAGACTTTGAAGAAGTATACTTTTCTTGTTTTGGTGCTTGAGAATCAAAAATCCATTTGAAAAAGGATTAAAATTACTATCTACTTGATAAGTAGGTAATTTAGCTTTTATCCTTATAAGAATAAGGTACTTCATTCTCTTGACTCAACTCAAAAATCTATTGAAGGAAAAACCTGAAACTGACCTAAACTATGCTTAACGGCAGAACGTACCAAAGCATAAATAATATGGTCATTTTCAAATTTACTTGTGTTTTTGTTGGGTGAATATTGATATCAATAAGTTCTGGGTGAAAGTTCTAAATAAAGAAAAATATTCTGTTGTTCATTTTCTTTAAGAAGTCCCCTCATAAGCTATTTTTTAATAGCATTATGTAAATAAGGACTTTTTATAAATCTTTGATTAACAATCAAATATTGTAAAGATTTATTCTTTCTTAAAAAGAACTTTACAAATAAAACCATATATATTGAGAATATCTGTTTTTTCTTCAACAGGCACTCAATCTTTCATCAAGTTTAGAACCAAAAACCTGAACAATTCTCTTCGTAACGAAGCAGCAGGTAAATTATATAGTTCTGTTGCATTATTATATAAATAAAAATGAATATCTGATGTGCTAAAACAACTCTATGAAATTCATCTAAAATATGCCGAAACTCAACACTATCTGCTTTTTAGAAAATTTTTCGCCTTTTGTAGGAACATTGAAAAATAAATTTTTCATAGCAATAGATGTTCCTTTATTAACCACAGAAGGTTGTTGGCTAATGATTTTATTACCTTCTATAACTAACTCAGTACCAATTTCTTCACCTTCTTGAGCAGTCGTAAGTTCTACTTGTGCAACAGCTGCAATAGAAGCAAGAGCCTCGCCCTCTGAAAACCCTTTTGTATGAAGATGAAAAAAGGTCATCAGCTACGCGTATTTTTAGAAGTTGCTGTGCCGTTCAAAAAGCCAATCGAGCATCTGTAGGAGACATTCCTATTCCATTATCAATAACTTGAATAAGAGTTCTACCAGCGTCTTTTATAATGAGTTTTTATTTCTGTTGCCTTTGCATCAATAGCGTTTTCCAGAAGTTCTTTTAACAGCAGAAGTAGGGCGTTGTATTACCTCACCAGCTGCTATTTGGTTGGCAACATAATCAGGTAAAAGTTGAATAATATCAGATATTATTTAGCAAAAAATAGACAAATCAAAATCAAAAAGATATAAAACTAGAAGAATAAGTACTATCAATATAATAACAAAAGTAGAACTAAATCCTCTATTTTTTATGATTTCGAGAACTTATCGAGCTTCTCTCCATTGTTCTCCTATGGATTGTCTAGAATTTTTTCTTTCTCGGATACTAAATTTACTGTTTTCGCTTTCTTCCACGTCTTGATAATAGCGTGGCTTTGTAGTAAAATTGTTTATTCTTTTGTAATTTAAAAATCTAATTTTCATATCAGAAATTTGGTGCGAAAATACAATTTTTGTCCAAAGGGAAGAAAAATACAAAAATATGTTATTAACAATTTTTGTAAATTAGAATTTTATTCTTTTATAATAATATATACTGAGAAATATTTTCTTTATATTATCGTGAAAAATATTTTTTTATATTCCCATATAAATTTTTTTCTATCACTCATATAATCTACCACTTCTTTATCGTGAGAGATAAATATATAAGTAAGTTGAAAATCTTCTTTTAGTTCATTAAGAAGATTAAGCACTTGAGCCTGAGCAGAAATATCCAATGCAGAGACTACCCTCATCACAAATAATAATTTTTTGGTTGTAAAGCCAAAGCACGAGCTATACCAATGCGTTGTCGTTGCCCTCCTGAAAATTCGTTTGGGTATTTTTTTCAAAATCACTTGATTTTAATCCCTACACGCTCCAATATTTCAATCACTTTTTTCTTTTCGTTGACTATCATTGGTATATAATTGATATACTTTCATTGGTTCAAGAATAGCTCTCCTATTTTTTCATTGGATTGAGGGAAGAATAAGGGTCTTGAAAAATAAATTGAATATCTTTTTCTAATAAATTGTAAAATCGTTATGAGATAGATTATTAATATTTTTACCTTTGTATATAACTTTTCCAGAAGTAGCCTTTTTCTAACTGAACAATTATTCGTCCTAGTGTTGTTTTACCACAACCACTTGCCCCTATCAATCCGATAGTTTCTCCTTCATATACTTGTAAAGAAAAATTTTCGTAATACATTGATTATCTTTTTAGAAAAAAATAGAATGATTTAAAAATATTGTTTATCTATATTTTTCAATAGAAAGGATAGGTTGTTTTTGATATAGTTTTTCAGTCTATTTTTGTTTTTTTCATCTTCTGAAATATATTCTTTTACAAAAAGACTGATTCATAAAAATCATATATGGTAGGTAATCTTCGCAATTGTTCTTTTGCTTTTGAGCGAGAAGAAAGTAATGCCTTTAGTATATATGTGTTTAGGTGAATAGAAACAGATTTAGCATCTGATTTTTCAACAATATTTCCTTGATACATTACAAACAACTTCATCACTAATTTCAGAAACCAAAGCTAAATCATGAGAAATAAAAAGTACAGACATTTTATTCTCTTTTTGAATCTCTTTTAAGCAAAGAAATGATTTCTTTTTGTACTGAACTCATCTAAGGCAGTTGTTGGTTCATCGGCTATTAAAAGTTTAGGGTTTGCAAGCCATAGCCATAGCTATCATTACACGTTGTTTCTGTCCTCCTGAAAGCTGATGAGGGTAAGACTTGTAGCTCCTTTCAGGGTCAATCTTTACTTGTTTAAAAAGCTGTAAAACTTCACTTTTTATTTCTTCTTTAGAAAGAGAAGTATGTTGAGACAATACTTCCGCCACTTGTTTTCCACATTTCATTGTTGGGTTTAAAGAACTCATAGGTTCTTGGAAAAACAAAAGCCTATTTCTTTTCCCACGAACTTGTTGCCATTCTTTATGAGATAATGAAGAATAATTTTACTATCAAAATACTCTCCTGAAACCTCTGCATTTTGGGGCAACAAACCAACTATAGCAAGAGAAGTAATAGACTCTTCCACCTCCAGACTCCCCTACTATACCAACTATTTGATTTTTCAGATACAGAAAAAGAAATTTGATGAACTACTTTCTTGATTAGTAAAAGTAACTGAAAGCCCTTTACTGAAAGAATTGTTTTATTGGACATAATGAATTTCTTTTTCTGAAAGTAAAGGGCTCGTGGCGCAATTTTAGTAATATTTGAGCAACAGTTATCATATCTTTTTGACAATAAGAAGCTATACGTTCTATATTTTTCTCTTCATAGAAAACATCTTTTACATCACTACCTTTCAATATCATCTTTAGGAGAAGGAATATTCATCACATAAGCTAATAAACGTAATGAAGTATAGTTCTTATAATCACCAAACTTCCAAAGGTCAAGCGTATCAAGATATTGAAATTCCCAAGGTTTTTCCGTATAAATTCAAAATATTAGGTAAAGGCAACTCATTGATAATCATTCTTCTAGCAATAAAAGGAAAATCAAACTCTTTTCCGTTATGAGCTGCCAATAAATGATTTTTATTAAAATGATGTTCAACAAGATAAGAAAAATCTTCCAAAAATTTTTCTTTTTCTTCACCTACAAAAGATCTTACTCGAAATTGTCTCCTGCATCTTTTTACTAAAAATAACCTACTGATATACAGACTATCTTACCAAAATTCTGCCTCATATTCCCGCACGTTCATAAAACTCTTCTACAAGGTTTTTCCCTCTTTGATTGCGTGTTTTTTTCTTCCCAAAGTAGTTTTTCTATTTTCAGGCACATCACTAAAGTTTGGATATAGAGGAACTGTTTCTATGTCCAAAAAGCACATTAGAGAGTTTTATACTTCATAAATCCATTCTTATTAAATCAAAGAATTTAAACTAAAAACACTTTCTATTTCAACAGGATTAGTTAATATTTTTGTGAATAGGCATTGTTTAGCTATGGTCAATAATCGTTCTTTCTGCTCTTCAGAAATATTTCTTTTAATAATATTTCTTTTCTAGCAAAGGCTGTATTTTTCTTGAATATTTCTCTGAAAATCAACTTTTACAGAAACTTCTTCTAATTGCCAATCTTTCTTTCAGCATACATTTTTACTGTAATTGCTGTACAAGACGCCAATGCTCCTGCTAAATATTCTAATGGAGATGGAGCTTTTATTTGCACCACCTACCTCAATAGGTTCATCTACTAAAAAAAGCATGGTTTTCAGTAAAAAGTGTAGTAGTGTATTTTTCTGTTTTTAATGTAGCAGTTATAGTTGCCATAATATCTGCAAAAATACTATTTTTATTCAAATAAATAAAAACTAAATTAGAATTCTTCTATTTTTGTTAGAATCAATAAAAAAATATTTTTATTTTTAAAAAAATAAAAGTATTGTATTTCAAGTCATTTAAATTTTTAATATTTACTTTAAAAATAAATATTCTGTTGCTATTTCAGATGTAAATTTGACCGCTAAAAACATTAATTTATGCAAGTTGATTTTTCTTTTCAAGAATATTTAGGCTTTTTTTGGCTTTTTAGGAATTGCTACTATGGGCTTTTGGTTAATGATTTTTCTTACTTACTTACGTAGTACCTTATTGGGTTTTTGAGCTGCTATTGAGCGCTTTTAAAGAAAATCGCTAAACAAAAATTGAGAAAACAACAGCAATAATATCTTGCTGAAAATAAAATTATATACTTTTGCAAAAAGAATTATTTTTGCAAAAGGTTTTTTTCATATATATACCTAATCTAAAAAATAATGACAAAAGAACCTGAAAATCCTTTTAAAAAAAGATTACTAAAAATACCTGTAATACAAAAAAATTGTAAAGATGCTTAAAAGTATCCGCCTTGGTAAAGGTTCTTTTACACTTTATGATTTATTAAAAACATACACTATCGGAATTATTGAAGGAGCGCTAACTTACAGAGCTAGTGCTATTTCATATAGCTTTTTGTAGCAATTTTTCCCTTTTTATTAGTAGTATTAAATCTTATTCCATATATACCTATTGAAAATTTTCAAAATGATTTTTGGACTTTCATTGACAATTTACTTCCTCCAGGAACTCACGATTTTTAAAGACATATTTTTTGATATAGCAAACAAAAACGTGCAGGACTACTCTCTACAGTATTTATTTTATCTATATTCCTGACAACCAATGGTATAAAATGCTATTTTTGGAGGGTTTGATACTTCATATCATGCAACAGTTACACGTGGAGTAATAAAACAATATTTCATATCAATGGGAGTTGCTTTATTACTGATTTTCTTATTATTAGGATCAGTTATTCTGTGGCTTGCATTTGAGTATGTTCATAGTTTAGGATTTTTATGGAAGACGGCTTTTATCATTAGCATTATTAAACAATGCTATTTTTGGTTTTGTAGCTTTTATTTCTTTTTCTATTTTATATTATTATGGAACACCCTAAGCGTGGTGTAGGTTTTTCTCACCAGGGCTTTTCTTCACTCTCTTATTATTTATCTTAACTACTTATGGTTATAGCATTTATATTGAAAAATTTTGCTCAATATAATCAGTTATATGGTTCTATTGGTGCTTTATTAATTTTCTTACTTTACATTTGGCTAAATGCAACTATTATCCTTTTAGGATTTGAGCTAAATGCTTTCAGTATTAGACCTTAAAAACTCTAATGAATGTTCTTTATAGATGTAGCATTACCTTTTGCCTCTTCGGCAGAATTTTACATACCAAATCCATGAAGAAGAAGCCTTTTTTACAAATAGGAATGCGTGTGGTTGTACCTTTTCGAAAATCAAAAATTTATACAGCAATAGTTCTTCGTATTCACCAAGAGAATCCTTCATACGAAACCAAAGAAATTGAATTTATTTTAGATGAAAATATACTAATCACTCAAAAACAAAATATCTCTTTTATCAATGGGTTAGCTCTTATTATATGAACACTATTGGTGAAGTTATAAAATGGGACTTCCTTCTGCTTTTTTTATTAGAAAGTGAAACTATTATTGAAAAACAGAGAAAAATAACAGATATAAAGTCTCTACAAATGATGAATTTCTGATTTATGAAGCATTGAGTAGTGTAAACTTCATCACTGCAAAAGAAGCTAACAAAATAATTCAGAAGAAAAATGCAATTTCTGTATTAAAAATCTCTTTTAGAGAAAAATATTATACAAATAACTGAAAAAATTTACGAAAAAAATACACTCCAAAAACTCATAAAGTATATTCGATTTTCTGAAAAATATCAAAACTTTGATAGCATTAAACTTTTATTGGATAGTAATTTATTAAAAACTGAACAACAAAAACGACTAATTATTTCCTTTATCACTCTTCAATCTCAGAAAAAGAACATATAAAAACCATCAGATTTATTAGAAAAAGCAGAAGTTACAGCTTCTGTTTTAAAAATTGATTTCTAATGAAATATTCGAAGAGTACTATCTACAAAACCGACCGAATTTCATTCTCAGAAAATATTGAAAAAAACTCATTTACTTTACTGAAAAACAGCATATTGCATTAAATGAAATAAAAAGAAATATTCAAACAAAATACAATATTACTACACGGAGTTTCTTCATCTGGAAAAACTGAAATTTATATCAAACTAATAGAAGAATATTTAGCAAAAAGGCAAACAAGTTCTTTACCTTTTACCAGAAATAGGAATAACTGTACAACTTATCCAAAGGTTAGAGCGTTTTTTGGAAATAAAATGAGTGTTTACCATTCTAAATATTCTACTAACGAGCGAGTAGAAATTTGGCATAATATACTGAATAACAATGAAAAATCCCAACTAATTATAGGTGTAAGGTCTGCCGTTTTTACCTTTTACAAATTTAGGATTAGTTATTATTGATGAAGAACACGATATTTCTTATAAACAAAATGAAACTTCTCTCGTTTCCAAGCAAGAGATGTTGCACTTGTTCTAGCTCAACAACACAAAGCACAAACACTTCTTGGCTCTGCTACTCCATCAGCAGAAAGTTTCTATAATACTCAAATCCATAAATATGGATATGTACAACTGAAGAACGTTTTGGAACTATTTTACCTCCAGAAATTGAGCTTATAGACTTAAAAGAAAAAGTAAAAGAAAAGAAATGCAAGGGCACTTTTTCCGATACTCTTATTGATGCTATTGAACAAACCTTAAAACGATAAAAAACAAATTATTCTCCTGCAAAACCGAAGAGGTTATTCTCCTTATTTACAATGCAAAACTTGTAATACTATACAACAATGTCCCAATTGTGATGTATCTCTTACTTATCATCAAGCGCAACAACAATTACGTTGTCACTATTGTGGATATACTTCACCAAAACCTGAAAGTTGTGTGGCTTGCGGAAGTTCTTTTTAGAAATGAAAGGACTTGGTACTGAACAAGTTGAAGAAGAAATATTAAAACTTTTTCCTTCTGCACGTATTGATAGAATGGACCAAGATACTACACGAGGAAAAATATAATTATGAAAAATTATTCACAAACTTGAAACCCAACAAACAGATATCCTAATAGGAACACAAATGGTAAGCAAAGGGCTTGATTTTTGATAATGTTACATTAGTAGGAATTATGAATGCAGACCTATTTTTTGTATCAACCAGATTTTTCGTGCCTTAGAGCGTGGTTATCAATTGCTTACACAAATTGCTGGAAGAGCAGGAAGAAGAAAGCAACAAGGAAAAGTAATTATACAAACCTATAACCCACACCAAAATATTTTACAAGAAGTTGTTAATTATCAATATAATGAAATGATACACAAACAATTACACGAACGTAAAGATTTTCATTATCCTCCCTTTTTATAAAATAATTCGTATTACATTCAAAAACAAAGAGTTAAATAAAATAAATGAAGCTACTGAGTGGTTTTGCTCAGTCATTACAACAAGGGTTTTCATTATCAGAAATAGAAATTTTAGGTCCAGAATTTCCTATTATTTCTCGTATAAAAAAATGAACATATTAAACATATTTTAATAAAAATTCCGTTAAATATTTCTCTTACTGATGTAAAAAAATATATTTTAAGAATTGAACAAAGTTTTTCTATTGGGGCATATCGAAATATTTATTTATCTTATAATGTTGATATTTAATGTTTTACCAGTCAGGAAAAATCAAATTTTAGTTGAATATATTTTCGGTTTTTGTTCCTCTATATTTGATTGATTAATATTTAAATTAGAAACTGAAATACCTAATAGCCTAACAGATTTTTTCTACTTTTTCTTGAAATAAAAGTTCTTCTACAATACTGATTATCAAGTTTTTTTATCAGAAATGAAAAATAAGGAAAAGTTTTTACTTCGTGTTTGGGTTTTTAAAATCATTATATTTAAGTTTTTAAAAGTAAGAGTTTTTCCTGATATCCCTTTGTTTTTCCAATCTTTTAGATAATTCTTCACTAATAATTTTTAGTTTTTGCAACATAAAAAAATTTCACTTGGAATATCTTCCTCAAATGTATGCTCCACTCCTACCGACTTAGGTGTATAGAAAGATTTTACGGGGACTATTATGAATACCGCGAGCTATTTGGTAAAAAAATAGAAACCATTATTCCCGAAATGTTCTTGAAGAAAATCTAAATCTTTTGGATAACAAATCTTTACCCGTGAATATTCCTTTTTGTACATTTTTTGAGCAGTTTTTGTCCTATTCCATAAAACTTACGAACATCCATTTTTCTCTAAAAAAAGGAATGATTTCTTTTTGTGTAATTGTTGTTTTGTCCATTAGGTTTATTAAAATCACTTGCTATTTTTAGCAATAAATTTATTCACAGAAATACCAGCAGAAGCAGTGAGTCCTGTTTTTTTCGAATATTTTTGCCGAATTTCTTGAGCTATTATTGTAGCCGAAGGATTATTTTTATTGATTGTAACATCAAGGTAAGCTTCATCAAGAGATAATGGCTCAACAAGTTCAGTATATTCATCTGACGGATTTGAGAAGAAACCTCACGATATCTAGCAAAACGAAGAGGAACAAAAATTAATTCTGGACAAAGTCGTTTTGGCCATAGCTCCACTCATTGCACTACGAATACCATATTTCCGAGCTTCATAACTTGCTGTACAGACAACTCCACGAGCTTCACTCCCGCCAACAGCAATGGGTTTTTCCTCGTAAAGAAGGATTATCATACTGTTCTACGGAAGCATAAAAGCATCCATATCTATATGAATTATTTTTTTCTATTAAACATTAGTTTGAGCTACAAAAACAGTTTTTCTTAGTATTTTCTTTAACAAAGATAAATATTTCTGATAAAAGTAGCAGAGTTACAAAAATAATTCTCTACAAAAATATGAAACTAATATAAATATTTTACTATAAATAGAAATTTTTATTCAAAAACATAAAATAAATCTACCCTGAAAAATAACAAACTATTAACAATAAACCTCTAAAAATGAATTTATCTTTGCGCTTTTTAATAAAAAAATAATGTTACGAAAATTATTCCCGTTAGCCATTGGAGGCTTGGCATTGGGTTCTACAGAATTTATTTTAATGGGACTTCTGCGTAATATAGGCAGTAGTATGTCTCTCTGACGCTCAAACAGGACATTTTATAGCAGCTTATGCCTTAGGTGTCGTTTTTGGAGCACCAACATTAGTAGCTTTGAGTTCAAAAATACAATCTTAAAAGAATTTTAATGGGATTGATGTTATTATTCACTATTTTTCAATGGAATTTCAGCTTTAATGCCTGATTATTATTCCTTTTTAGTAGCAAGATTTTTCTCAGGATTACCTCACGGAGCCTTCTTTGGAGTTGGAGCTATTATAGCTAAATATTTAGCTCCCAAAGGAAAAGAAGCAACTGCTATTTCTGTAATGTTTGGAGGGCTAACTCTTGCTATATTATTAATGGTTCCGCTGCTTACTTTTTTTGGTAATATGATACACTGGCGATTGGCAATGGGTATTGTTGCTTCACTAGGGTTAATTACTTTTTATCCATTTGGTTTTTCTTACCGAATGTTGAAAGAGAAGGAAAATTAGGTATTAAAAAAAGAAATAATTACTTTCTTTGGGGCAAAAATCTGTTTTTGGTATTAATCATAACTATTTTTGGTTGTAGTGGTTTATTTGCTTGGTTTAGTTATATACAACCTCTAATGCTTGAATATAAACATATTAGTGAAGGAAATACATATATTGTTATGATGGTTGCAGGAGTAGGAATGGTTGTTGGAAATTTTTGGAGGCTGGTTAGTAGATAAAATTCGTCCTATACGAGCAAGTATCATTATATTAGCACTAATGGTATTTATTCTTACAATGGTATTTATCTTTGCTAAAAGATACTTCAATGGCTTAGTTATTAACATTTTTATGTGGAATAATGGCTATGTCACTAGGTGCTCCTCTAAATATTATAATGTTCCGTGCTGCCCCACATTCTCAAATGATGGGAGCTGCATTTATGCAAGCTGCATTCAATACAGCCAATTCAATAGGAGCATATTTTCGGTGGAATACCTTTAAAAATATGGGGTAAATTATCCTTCATTAGTTGGAGCAGGAATGGCTTTTACAGGATTATTAATTTGTTTATATATGTCTAAAAAATATGGAAAAATCATTCATATAAAAACAAAAAGGTTACTTATAATAAGTAACCTTTTTGTTTAATTAAAAATATTGTTTATAATGATGTTTCAAAAATTCTCTAATACAGAGCCAAATTCTTTTTATATTTATAAAAGCAATGCACGTGTAAGTCCTATATTACATTTTTCTGCATCAAGTGCGGTAACTGAGAAAAATTTTCCAGAAGGAGAAAGCGCTAATATGAAAGTAATTTTATTTGTCTCTATCAATATAATATCAAGCTCCAAGTTCCCCATTGCGGTACTATTTTTTTATCACTTGTTTTACCTGATTCACAATTGCTAAATGAAAGGCAGAACCCTGTTCTATCAATTTAGAAACTTGCTCACTCGCAGTAGCCTTAGATATGGTCATACCCATCGGCAGTGTTCAATATTCCATAAAAAGAAAAACCTTGCATATTTGTTGCCATTTCCTTACAATGAGAATCAAGCATTGTTTGTAATTCTGATACTGTCATAAACCCTAATTTTTAATTTTTATACAAAGATAAGAAATTATATTTATTTTTAAATATTCTTTAACTAAAAAAATTATGATATTTTTAAATTTAAAATCACAAATATTCTAATTATTTTTATAATTTTATGCAAAAATAGATTTTTCTTTTATATTAATTGATGTAAGAAAAGTAGATTTTAATTTAAAAATTAATAATTTCAAAAACAAATTCATACTTTTACCAAAAATTTTTATTCAAAAATAAAGCATATAATACTTTCAAAATAAACACTTTACTTTATGAAGTTATTAATAAAATAACTTCATTTTTTATAAACTATTTTTCAAGTTAATTATAAATATTCTTCTCCTGTATAATTTTGCTGAGTAATAGCTTTTAAGTTCTTCTTTTACAGAAGCTGAAACTTCAAGATTTTCAACAAATTGAGAAATTGTTTGAGCATTAATTTTTTCATTTGTTCGGGTAAGTCCTTTCAATGCTTCATATGGGTTAGGGTAGCCTTCACGTCTTAAAATAGTTTGAATAGCTTCAGCTACTACCGCCCAATTTTCTTCTAAATCATTTTGTATTTTTCAGAATTTAAAAATAAGTTTATCAAAACCTTTAAGTATTGATTGTAAAAGCAATTAGTGTATGTCCAAAGGGTACACCTACATTACGTAAAACAGTACTATCAGTAAGGTCTCGTTGCAAGCGAGAAATGGGCAACTTTGCTGAAAGATGTTCAAAAATAGCATTTGCAATTCCTAAATTTCCTTCAGAATTTTCAAAATCAATAGGATTTACTTTATGCGGCATAGCCGAAGAACCTACTTCACCAGCTTTTTATTTTTTGCTTAAAAATAATCCATAGAAAATATAAGTCCAAATATCTCTATTTAAGTCAATTAAGATTGTATTTATTCTTTTAAGAAAATCAAATAATGAAGCTAAATTATCATAATGTTCTATTTGAGTAGTTGGAAATGAATGACTTAAGCCTAAATATTTTTTTCAACAAAATTTGTTCCAAAACTTTTCCAATGAATAGCAGGATAAGCTACTTTATGTGCGTTATAATTTCCAGTGGCTCCGCCAAATTTTTGCTGAATATGGAATATTTTGTAATTGTTTTTAATTGCTCTTTTTATTCTGGTAGAAAAAAACTAAAAATTCTTTACCTAAACGAGTTGGAGAAGCAGGCTGCCCGTGAGTACGAGCCAAAAGAGGAATGGCTTTCCATTCGTTAGCAAAAAGTATCCAATTTTTCTATAACCTTATTTAATTCAGGAAGATATACTTCATTCATTGCTTCTTTTTATAGATAAAGGAACAGAAGTATTATTAATATCCTGAGAGGTTAGCCCAAAATGAATAAATTCTTTATATTTCTCTAAACCTAAAACGGTCAAACTGTTGTTTTATGAAATACTCTACCGCCTTTTACATCATGGTTAGTAGTTTGTTCTATTTTTCTTGATTTCCAGAGCATTTTTCATCAGAAAAATTAATATAAATATCTCTTAATTTTTTTGAAATTTTTGTTTATCAAACTCTGAAAAGTTGAGGCAAAGGAATTTTCACATAAAACAATGAAATATTCAATTTCTACACGCACACGATACTTTATCAAGGCTTGTTCTGAAAAATGCTTGCAAAGGCAATGTTTTTGCCAGCATAACGACCATCAATAGGAGAAATAGCGGTTAAAGACATAATTAAATGATTTAAAAAGGCAAAGATAATAAAAAAATTTATAGACTTTCAATTAAATTAATATTCATTTTTAGCTGAAAGCGAACCCTGCTTTGCTCAACAAAAAGTTTCATAAGAAATTGTATTTCCTTCACCTGCACTATCAGAAATAGCTCTAAGTACCAAAAAGGAGTATTCATAAGATAACACGTTTGAGCAATAGCTGCTGCTTCCATTTCAACAGCAAGAGCATTTGGAAATTTTTCTTCTATCCAATGTTTCTTTTCAGGGTTACTAATAAAAACTATCACCACTAACTATAGGAGCAGAATGAAGTTGTTTAGTAAATTTAAGACAATTTTGCCTTGCTATTTCAAGCCATTTTTGATCAGGTAAAAAAACAGGAGGCATTTGAGCTTGTTGCCCTAACTGATAGCCAAAAGCTGTTACATCAACATCATAATAAGAAACTTCAGTTGCTAAAAATAAGGTCATAAACAGAAGAAGTTCTTAAACCGCCTGCTGTTCCTGTATTGATAACCAAATCTGGAGAAAAAGTATTGATTAACAACGCAGTACCTACTGATGCACTTACTTTTCCAATACCTGAGAGAAGAACAATTACTTCGTGATTTTTGTATCTTTCCTTCATAGAAAGAAAAATTTGATATTTTAGTTTCTTTAATATTTATCAAATGTTCTTTAAGCAACTGAATTTCAATATCCATTGCTCCAATAATTCCTATTTTCATTATGGTAATATTTTTTATTCTTTATTTTTTAGTATCTATAAAAATGGTAACGGGACCATCATTTGTGAGATTAATTTTCATATCAGCTCCAAAAACACCTGTTTTTATCTTATTTGGGTATAAATTTTTCCATTTTAAGAATGAATTTTTCATAAATAGGAATAGAAATATCTGGCTTTAGAAGCTCGTATATAAGAAGGTCTATTTCTTTTTGTGGAAGCATATAATGTAAATTGGCTGGCAATTAGTATTTCTCCTTGAATATCTTCTACGGAAAGATTCATAACATCTTGATAATCATTGAAGATACGCATTTTTAGAATTTTATTTGCCAACCATTCTATATCTTCTTGTGTATCAGTATCTTCTATTCCTAAAAGGATAAAAAGTCCTTTTTGTATTTCTGAATAAATTTTTGGTCAATAGAAATATTTGCTTTGTGAAACACGTTGTATAATGGCTCGCATATGTATTTTTATTAAATAATTGATTTTTATTATTTTATATTAAAAATAAGTGTTCCTCCTTGCATTATTTCACTATAAAGAATATATTTTCTATTCAAAGGTTTTTGGTTTAACAGAGGATATTTATTATTTGTATTTTTGTTGTTTTTCAATAGTTAAAAGTATTTTCCGTTTTCAAGATGTACAATTACTTTTTCAAAAGAGGTTCCCCAAAATAAAATTTTTCCATCAGCAGGATTTATAGGATAAAAACCCAAAGCACTCAATACATACCAAGAAGACATTTTGCCCACAATCTTCATTTCACAATGTCCATCAGGAGTATTTTTTGTACTGTGTTTGCATAATTTGTTTTATACGTTGTTGCGCTTTACTTGGCTGAGAAGTAAAATTATACAAATAAGCAATGTGATGGCTTGGCTCGTTGCCGTGTACATATTGTCCTATCATTCCGGTACTGAAAATAGGCAATTTTTCATCAGCAGTAGATGTTAGAGAGAACATAGAATCTAGTTTTTGTTCAAAAAGCTTCTTTGCCATTCATTTTTCTATAAGTGCTTCTATGTTTTGAGGTACAAAAATCGATAATGCCAAGCGTTACTTTCACAAAAATAAGGAGTATAATCTTTTGGATTAAAGTCTTTTATAAAATTTCCTTCACTATTTTTAGGACGGAAAAACATAGTTTTTATCATCAAATAAATTACGCCAATTTTTCAGAACGATTTTTAAAAATATTTTTGAATCTTCATTCTTTCCTAAAAGCATTGGCAAATTCAGCTATACACCAATCATCATAGGCATATTCCAAGGTTTTAGAAACAGACCAATTCTCCCCAGATTTATCCAAATCATATGGAATATAACCATATTTTTTATATAAATCTATTTCTCTTTCATCAACCATTGCACTATTTTTACAAGCCTCATAAGCCAAAGAAACATCCATTGGTATTCCTTTAAAGTAGCATCTACAATAATCGGAACAGCGTGGTAACCTATCATCATATTTGTTTCACTGCCTTGCATACTCCATACAGGAAGAGTTCCTGTTTGTTTATAATGAATTAAGAAACTTTTAATAAAAATCTTCCGTAGTTTTGGTATGTAAAATAGTGTATAAAGGATGAGCAGCACGGAAAGTATCCCAAAGGGAAAAAGTATCATATCTATTAGCTTGATTCACATCACTAAATAAGTTAGGAGCTAACATAGATTGATATAACATTGTATAAAATATTGTTTTTTTCTTGATTTGTTCCTCCTTTATCAATTTTAATTTTTTTGTAATTGATTTTGCCAAAGTTTTTGAGCATTTTTCTTTTATATTCTTGAAAAATAAAGTGTTTGGCTTCGGCTTGCATATTCTGATAAGCTCCTTCTATACTATTTGGAGAAAGGGCTGTTTTTATTATAATTTTTCTCATTATCCGTAGTTTTGTAATGAAGAAAGTTTAGAATTATTATTTTTCCCTTCTATAGTTTCTTCCGTAAGAGAATGATTATCAAAAGGTTTTGAAAGTTGAATAACAAAGTAAATTTTTTGATTTCACCCAACCTGTAGAAAAGCGAAAAACCTTCTATCGTAGTATTATTCTTTACTTTTTATATAAGTTTGAGTAGGTTTATCCCAATTAATAGAATAACTTAAATCTATGGTTATCTGAGAGTTATTATCTTCTGGGAAGGTATATTGTTGTATTCCAACACGAGGAGTTGTGGTTAGTTCTGCTTTTTATTCCATAACTAAGCAAATCTACTGCATAATAGCCTGCTGTTGCTGTTTCGTGTTTATGACTAAAAATATGAAAAAGGTTTTTCATTATTTTTCTTTAATTTTTATCAAAACGACTATTAGTAGGCATTATCAATACATCATAAAGGTCACCAGCACCTGTACCTGAAAGATGAGTATGAGAAAAACCTGTAATGATACTATCAGGATAAAAATACCCCGAAATTCTGTCCCATCCAGGTATACCAATATCTGGGCTAAGTTGTACCATACCAAAGGGAGTCATTGCACCAGGGTAAGTATTTCCTGTACCATCTGTACCAATAAAAAGGGTTTACAAATGAAGTTAAATCTTCTGAAATTATTGTTTTTGTATCTTCCTTTTTACAAGAAAGTAATAATAACGATAAAATAATCATGATTTTTCATAAGTATTACAAAAAGTAATTTATTGCAAATATACAATTTTTATGCTTTCTTTAAAATTTCTCTTCTTTAACTTCTACTTCTATTTCCTTTGGCATAAATAATTTTAGTATTTCAGGATTTTTATTGGTCAGCCATAAATGTTTTTACTTGATTATTGGGTAACGAAAGTAAATTATTCTGTTCCAATATAGTTTTTAGTCTGTTTTTGCTACTGCTTTACCAGAATCGATTATTTTTAATATTTTTTTAGGTAATATTTCTTTTTATTTGCTCTAAAAGATAAGGATAGTGAGTACAACCCAATACCAAATAATCAATATAACCATTGGTATAAGATATTTTTTTCTAATAAAGTGTACATTTGTGGTGAATTGTGTTCGCCTGCTTCTATAAGTTCCACTAACCCTCTCCCTATTTGCTCAACAATAGTTATCCCAGATTGAATAAAAATTTTGACTTGTTTTTTGCAAAAAGTTCACTTGTTAATGTTCCTTTTGTTGCCAATACTCCCTATAATTTTTTTGTTTCACTATTAAGGCTTGCAGGTTTTATAGCAGGTTCTATTCCTATAAAAGGTATTTTATAAGTATTTCTAAGGTGAGAAATAGCATTGGTAGTGGCAGTATTACATGCTACAACAATTATTTTACAATTCTTTTTCAAGAAGAAACTCCGTATTTTTTCTCACAAAGTGAAATAATTTTATCCTTATCCTTAATTCCGTAAGGAGCATTAGCACTATCTGCTAAGAAAATAGTATTTTCATAAGGTAAAAGTACGTACTACTTCTCTCCAAATGCTTGTTCCACCAATTCCTGAGTCAAATAAACCTATCATATTATAAGATTAAAAAGTGCCTCCACAAAGAAGCTACTTTTTCAACAATTAATTTTTTAAACATTATGACTAAAAACCTAATTCTTTTTAACATTGCTATAAAGGTCTTCACCATCAGCCACAATAACCCCAGATCCTTGTGTAGAATCAAGAACATATTGTATTCCTTTAGCTTTAGCAACTTTTTTCTACTGCTTTTTTGCTTTTTCCATTATAGGAGCAATAAAGGCTTTCTCTTTTCTTTTGCAAATCTTCAGCAGCAGTTTGTTGAGCTTGACGAATATTATTTTTGCATAGTTTCAAGAGTTCTGCTTTCTTTTTCAAGCTCTGCTTGTTGAGTTTTTCAATTGAGCTTCGGTAAGTGCATTGATTTTCTTTTGGAAAGCTTCTGCCTTTGTTTGATACTCTTTGAAAGAAGCCTCTAAATCATTTCTATAATTTTTGTTCTAATTTTTGTAATTGAGTCTGTGCAGACTTCATTTCAGGCATTTCATTGAGTAGTTTTTTTGAGAGTCAATATGCGCTACTTTACTTTGTGCCATTACTGAACCACTCACTATAAGAGCAGCTACTATTACCCAATTTCTAATGTTTTTTTACCATTTGTCTATTGTATTTATAATTAATTTAATTTATTTTGATTGTTTTAGCTTTTCTTGTTTTAATTTTTTTCTCGTTCGGCTTGTTTTTATTTTATTAGCTTCTTCTTTTTCTTGTTGTCTTTTAAGCCTTTTGTTGTGCTTGTTGTTGTTTTTATTTTTTTCTCGTTCAGCTTGTCGTTTAGCTAGGTCATCAGCTTTTTGTTTTTTTCATAAGCTTCTTTTTCGTTTTTGTTTTCATCTTTTTAGCTCATAATTATAGTTTTCTTTGAGCAATTCACTGATTTCCTTATTTCTATCTTCTGCATTATCTTTTCTTTTTTAATAATCGAAGAACAAGCTTGGTTATATCATATTTTTCTTCTGCAAAGACAGCGCTAGCATCTTCTTTAGTGAAGATATAGTCATATTTCTTGGTTTTTTTCCTATTTCTGAACTATATTAAATATTTGATCTTGAATAGGTTGAGCTAATTTCCAACGTTGTTCAATATAGTCACCTTTATTAGTGCCAAATCTTTTCTGTTGGTAAGACTCTAGGTTTCGTTCAAGAATATCAATTTCTCTCTCGGTCTTTTTAACATTTCTGCTGTTAATAAGGGTTTTTCAGCCTCAATTTATCTTTTTCTGGCTTGTATTTCAGCTTGTTTTTGCTTTCAATTTCCTTTTGCCATTGTATTACTTTTTTCATTAAGTTGTTGGCTGGCTATTTTGTATTCTTCTAACTGAGAGAGGATATAATCCATATCCAAATAGGCACTCGTGTGCTTTTTGAGCAAAAAGTACAAAAATTTACCAAAAATACCAAAAAGCGCAAAATATATATTCTTTTGGTGTCATAATTTCAATATAGAAAATATCGTGCCAAAAGTTATAACTTTTTCTTAAAAAGAAAAAAATAATTTTTTTATTTTTATTTATGAAACTAACTTCTAAACATCTAAAAATTAGGCAATTTTATGCATTTTTCAAGTATGAATTACTTCTAAAAATAACTTTTAGATATAGAAAATGTAATATAAACACGATTGTTGATTATTTTTATAAATAGTATTGAAAAATCAGATAAATATTTTTTTAATAAATAGTGGATAATTTTTTTCGGTAAGAAATAAATAAAATATTTGATTTTTCAGAATCTTGTATATAAGAGAGTGTTTTTTTATAAAAACAAATTTATTTTTGACTAAGTTATCAACAAAAGTTATAATTCTAATATCTATATTTCTTTTTAGAAAATTTTCCATCTATTCACTTTTCAAAAATAATCTTGTTAATAACCTATTTTTATATTCTGAAATAGAAATATTTAAAACAATAGAAAAACTTGTTAATAACCATTGAATAAAAAGAAAAAGAAGATATCAAAGCATTTTCGTATCTTTTTTACCAAAAACTAACAGTATATTATCATCATCATCTTTTTATTTTTAATAAATTTTTATTTTTATATTTAATTAATTGTTTATAAACTTTCATTTTTAAAAGATTTTAGAAAAATAGTACTTTTGCACAAATGATTAATTTTATAACTGAAATTTATTCTTATGACAAAAGAAAATTAAACAGAAAAAGAAAAATAAGGATTACAGCAAGGATATCCTTGTAATTCTTCAAAAGAATAGTGGAAAAAGTTTTTCTTGGAAGCAAATCGCTGAGAAGCTAAAAAGCTACTTCTACTGAGATGCGTAATGATTTGATTATTTCTTTGGCTAAATTAGTCAAACAATCTCATATCAGTGAAATTACTCAAGGTCAGTATCAGGCTTTTAGAAGCTACTTATTACCATAAGGGAGTGGTGGATATGGCTTCCAATGGGAATGCTTATGTGATTTGTGAAGATTTGGAGCAAGATGTTTTTGTGCCCTAATAACTTACTTAACAAAAGCACTGCACGGTGATGTAGTGAAGTATATGTATTTCCCCGCCGTAGGGAAAAGCTCGAAGGAGAGATTACCCAGATTATAGAACGAAAGCGAACTACCTTTTGTAGGAATCGTTCAGATGCAGAAAAATTTTGCTTTTTGTGATACCTACTGACCGTAGAATGTATACGGATATTTTCGTGCCCAAAAACGACTGTAATGGAGCTGAGGACGGAGATAAAGTTTTGGTACGAATTACTGAATGGACATCCCTGTGCCAATTCTCCTTATGGAGTAATAGAGAAAGTTCTTGGAAAACCTGGTGAACATCATACTGAAATACACGCTATTTTTAGCTGAATATGGCTTGCCTCACGAATTTCCAGCAGAGGTAGAGGCGTATGCTCAGAGCTAGATACTTCTATCAAGGAAGAAGAGATTGCCAAGCGTAGAGATATGCGCGAGGTGCTCACTTTTACTATAGACCCACGTGATGCTAAGGACTGATGATGCGCTTTCCTTCCAAGTGCTTGAGAATGGAAACTTTGAGATAGGGGTACATAGCCGATGTCTCTCATTATGTACAGCCTAATACGATTTTTGGATGATGAGGCTTATCAGCGAGCCACTTCGGTATATTTGGTAGATAGGGTAGTGCCTATGCTCCCTGAAGTATTGTCTAACTTTGCTTGTTCGCTGCGCCCTGAGGAGGAAAAATATACTTTTTCTCAGCAATTCTTGAACTCTCTCCGAAGGCAGAAATTCGTAATACTTGGCTGGGACGTACGGTGATTCGCTCCGATGCACGTTTTGCTTATGAGGAAGCACAGGTGGTTATTGAAGCTTTTTGGTACACCTCATACAGAACCAACAGATTTTTGTGATGCCTCAAGAGATTTCCATTCGCCCTGAAGGAAGCTATACTGTTTCTAAAGAGATAGTAGAAGCTATTCTTTTCGCTCAATGCCTTGCGCAAATTCTTCGTGAGAAGCGTATGCAATCAGGGGCTATTTCTTTTGATAAACTGGAAGTAAAATTCCTCTTAGATGAGAATAACAATCCCTTGGGGAGTATATACTAAGGAGAGTAAGGAAGCTAATAAACTTATAGAGGAGTTTATGCTATTGGCCAACCGAAAAGGTAGCCGAGTATGCCTCTAAGCTCCAAAAACATTTGTTTATCGTATTCACGATGTCCCCTGATGAGGAAAAACTCCCTACAGATGCAGGGGGTCATCTCTCGCTTTTGGTTACAAACTCAATCTCAAGGATAAGAAGAATATTTCCACTCTATCAATCACTTGTTAGAAGAAGTACACGGCAAGAAGGAACAGAATTTGGTAGATACTTTGGCGATCCGCTCTATGAGCAAGGCAGCGTATTCTACTCATAATATTGGGCATTATGGTTTGGCTTTTCGATGATTATACGCACTTTTACTTCGCCTATTCGACGCTATCCAGATGTGATGGTACATCGTCTTTGCAGCGCTATTTTGGATAAGGAATCTTCTGCTAATGAGGCTGAGTACGAAGAGAAAATGTAAGCATTCTTCCCAAATGGAGAACTTGGCTACTTCTGCTGAGAGGGACTCTATTAAGTATATGCAAATCAGGTATATGGAGGAGCATAAGGATCAGGAGTTCTTAGGAGTGATTTCAGGAGTAACTGAGTTTGGCATCTATGTGAAATTATAGAAAATAAGTGTGAAGGGATGATACGTGCTCGTGATATTAAGGACGATTACTATGTATTCGACGAGAAAGCCTATGCACTGATAGGGAGGTGAGTAAGAAGCGCTATACCTTGGGAGATGAAGTATGGATACGTGTAAAGAATACAGACCTTATCAAGCGGCACTTGGATTTTGAGTTAGTAAAATAATTTTCTATTCTTAAGAAATCGAAAGAGGCTATCCGAAAAGGACAGCCTCTTTTTGAGTACTTTATGGTTATTTTTTATTCTATGGAAATTGTATATTTAGGATCAATATTGGTACGCTCATCAAATACAGAAATCTATATAACCAGCATCATCTTTTTTCCACTAATTTCTTGTTTGAGGCGTCCTACCTCTTGCATTTGTTTGTCAAATGCTTTTACAGTTACGGTGCCCTGCAAAAATCTTCTTCAAAGATGAAAATATACAGAGATTTTGTTATCATTTCCAGACAAACTTTTCTATTTTGTGTCCTCCCAATTTGATTCCTTTTTGCTAAGATCTTCAGAGAGTTTTTATAAAGGAGTTTCCTGCTTTTATCCAATCCTTCACCTACACCATCAGCAAACCCTCTGGTACTTCCTCCGATAATTTCTCCTGCTTTTGGTAGCTGTCTTATTAGCTACTTCTTCAGTAGTATTGGCAATAGTACTTTCCCAGATTACACGCTGAAAGAATAAGTGCACTTACTGCTAAAATAACTTTTTCATAATACTTCTTTTAAATTGGTGCAAATGTACGAAAAATATCAATAAATTGTTTGTTTTTAGTATTTAGAATAATAAATTGATTTATTTTTCACAAAATATTCATTATCAATATTTTATAATTCAATAAATCAAAAACTAATGATAATATATTAATGCGTTTTATTAATTTATTATTAAAATAATTTTATAATAAAAAAATTGATTATCTTTTGTAGCTTAATTAAGAAAAATGATACAAGATATTATTAGTGCTATTCCTTTTGGTATTTTTTAGCTTTCACTATTGGTCCTGTTTTTTATTCTATTAGAAACAAGTATTACTAAAGGATTTCAGTGCTGCTCTTTTTGATTTTGGAGCTTTATTAGGTGATACTTTTTATTTTCTTAGCCTATTGGAGTACAAGTAACTTTCTGGTTATAAAAAAATAATCCTAATTTATTTCATTTTTCGGAGGATTAATAATTATTTTTTTATGGTCTTTTTCCTATTTTTTTACAAAGAAAAATAAAGAAAAAGTAATTGCAAGTAGAGTTATTGAAATTAAAGAGAAGAATTATTTTACTCTTTTTCTATAAAGGGATTTTTACTGAACATTATCAATGTTGGAGTTTTCGCCTATTGGCTTGCTGTTCTGATGAGTTTTTTCTAAACGTGGAGATATTACTTCAGGTAGAGTAATTACTTTTTATCATCCATTTTACTTACTTATTTATTAGTTGATATTATTAAAATACTCATAGCAAAGCGATTAAGAAATAAACTTACTCCTATGAATATTCACAAAATAAAACAAGGTATTAATATTTTCTTAGTTATTTTTTTGGTTTATTTCTTATTTTTTTCAAGGTTTTTCCAAGTACTTTAAATTCGTAATGGAATAAAATGTTTCACGTGGAACATTTTTACTTTTTGAGTAGTTTATTAACAATGTATAAAAGGTTATAAACTTTATTTTTATCTAAATATTTAATAATAAGATTTTAATATAAAAAGTGATTATCAAAACAATGATAATCACTTTTTATTTATTTCTTTTCGTTTAATTCTTTGATGATTTCTTTCGTTATGTCTTTATCTTCTTTTCCGTAATGTACACTTCCTCCGTCATTTGCTCCAAGAATAAAATCATAATTATGTTTTTCCGTATTCTTTTATGAAAGTTTTTACTTTTTTTAAGTAAAGTATCCATTTTGATTCGGCTTTCTTCTTGTATTGCTTGCTGTTCTTCTGTTAGTTGTTGATGAAGAATTTGACTCTCTTGCATTAGTTCATTTTGCTTTTTCTTGTATGGTTGCAGGAGCTAGATTTTTAGCTTGCGATTCAAAAAACTTGAACTTTTGCTTGGAAAAACTCTTGAAAATACTGTCTCTTTTACGCTCGTATTTGTCAATTTTTTTCCTTTTCAATAAAGATTCTAAATCTTTTTCTCTTGATACTCATCAAGTAACTTACTATATCTCACATAACCAATTTCTTTTGTTGGCAGCTGATAAAGTTAAAAACAAGTAAACTTCCAATAAGGACTCTCTTCATAATATTTAATTTAAATTCTTGACAAAGTTACAATCCTATTTGTTGTCTTTTTAACAAATTTAATACGATTTTAATTTTTTCACTCAATTTTATAAAAATGACTTTCAGAAATATTTATTTTTTTAATTTTTCTTTTTAATTGATATAAAATTATATTTATATATCAGATAATTTAAAAATAGCCTTTTAAAAATCATTTTTATAAAATTGAAAAGAAATATTTGATTATTTTTTTATAAAAAAATTGTATATTATTTCTTTTAGTATGTAAATTAATGAAGAATATTCTCCTGTTTGTATTGCTGATAAATTGGAGCGTAATCCATTAAAAATCCTTTAAAGTAACTAACTTTTCCTGTTTTATATTTTTTCTGAGAAGACTTACATAGAAAGCATCAAAAGGCATAGGTTTTGTTTCTATAAGTTAAACTTTTTTTCTTCAAAAATTAATTGAATACTTTTTTGAGAAATGCCAAATATGTCGAGGAACATCGAATGCTGCCCAAAAACTGTTTATATATTTGAGCATCTTTACTTTTATAATTTGGAACAGCAATTACTAATATTCCATTATCTGTTAGGTGATTTTTAAGAAAAATAATCTGATTTTTCCAAATTAGGAATATGTTCTAAAACGTGCCACATCGTGATGACATCATATTTATCATTGATTTTCTCTTGATTTTTCTTCTAACAAAACTCCCTTCTCCCCTGCTCTATTGCGTGCTTTTTCTTTCGGGTTCTATTCCTGTTATTTCCCAACCATTTTCTTGAGCTATTTTTAAAAATCTCCAGTTCCTGCTCCTATATCTAAAATTTTTCCTTTATTTTTTTGTATATTTATGTATTAGATTAATTTTTCTGAGCATATATTTTTTCACATACTGATATATTTTTTTCTATAAAAGTTTTTCGAATCAGTATGAGAAATATACTCTTCACTTTGGTAATATATTCCTAATTTTTCTGGTATAGGTTCAGTTTTATATAATTGATATTTTTCGTTATATTTCAGATGAAAAAAATTTCTTTACTAACACTATAATCTGTTATATTCATTTTTCTTTTATACGTTCCACGTGGAACATTTAGGTAAGTTATTAACAAAAATTTTCAATATTAATTAAAAATTGACTTTTTGGAAAATACTTAAATTTTTAATTATTTTATTTTTTCGATATAAATATACTTTTATCATACAAATAATGAATAAAAGAGTATTTAAAATCATTTTTCAAATGAAAGCTACAAAAACAGAACGCAGTTTATGATAAAAGCTAAGATAAAGACCTCTATCTCCGCAAAGGCAAAGATAAAAATTAAGTCTTAGAATTTGGAATGATGTCTTGATATCATTCAGGTAGCAATCCCTTTATAAAACTTATTTTGAAGATAGAGCAAAATATGTTCAATGAGCTGATATATAAATAATCTGTTTGAAGCTTTTCTAAATCAATGTATTATAAAAACGTTATAGGTCAACTACTTTTATAATAATTGATTTATTTTTTAAAGTAAATCATTAATTTCTGTCTTATAATTATTAGGAATAATGATTTTTGAAATTTGCTATTTCTTCTTTAATTTTTGTAAGTTTTTTCAGTTTTTTCTATTATTAATTGATTAATTTTTCTTGTCGTTCTTGATATAATTTTTGCTTTTTCTTGTTCGTATTTTTACTTTCATCTCATTTTCAAATTCTCTAAATTGAGTTTTTGTAAAAATTTACTTCGCTTTCAAATTCTCTATGTTCAGCAAGTAGTTTTTTTCTTGTAATACTTGTAATTCTTCTAAGTTGTATAAAGGTGTATTTTTTTATTTTAAATACCTGCTCTCCTACTTGTTTAAAACTAATCAACTCTCTATTTGTCAAACTATTACGTATTTCATCGAAGTTATGAATATATTTTTCCGATGTGTGCAGCTTTTAGCTTCCATTTCTTTGTATTTTACCACTTTTTCAAGAGGAAGAGTTTTTAATAAAATCATCAATTGTTGGATTATTTAAATTTTCTAATTCTTGATAATCAATAGGTTTTTACTTCTTCTTCTGTTTCATTAATTATATTTTTCAATAATAGATTAATTTTTTTCTAATCTGCTATCTTTTTCTTTTTATAGCAGTACGCAAATATGCAGAAATAGCATATAAAGCATCTATTTTTAGTGAGTTTTTCATCAATATTTTCTATTTTTTAAAGTTATCAATATTTTCACCATCAATGCTTGCTGTATGTGTTTGAATATTAGAAACAAGTTCTTGAATAGGTTTTTAAAGTTTCTTTAATACGTTCACATACATAATTTGCTTCAGAGGAAGTAATTCCAGAAACATTAAAATAAGGATTTTTAGTTGTTAAGTATTCAATGTTCATAATAATAAATTAAAAATGTTCCACGTGGAACATTTTTGTAAGTTATTAACAATATTTTTTAAAAAAATAATAAAAATCGACTTTCAGAAATATAGTAAATTTTAATTTTTCTTTTTAATTTTTGATAATATTACTAATCTCAATTATAGAAAATAAAAAATAGGTGTTAAAATCGTTTTTATTAAATTGAGTAAATTAATATTTTTTCGTAAATAAATTTTAGTATATTTTTTTATCTTCATCACTTAGAGTTTTGTTTCTTCTTAACATAACTCGCTCTGCTAGCTTATAAGCTTCTTCTAATAAGAATCTTTCTTCACCCATTATACCTCCCCCAACTGAAATTATCAATATACTTTGGAAGAAAAACCTCTTTAAAAATATTCGCAAAAACACCTACAGTTGTACCTGTATTCAATTGTGTATTGATAGCTGTTTTTGAATGGTCTCCCATTAATAAACCGCAAAATTGTAATCCACTATCTTCAAAATGTTTAGTTTTGTAACTCCATAAATTTATATTATTATAAGTATTTTTTTAAATTAGAAGAATTTGTATCTGCACTCTATATTGCACCATTCTCCTATTACAGAATTACCTAAAAACCATCGTGAGCTTTGTTTGAGTACCCAAAAACAATGAGATTATTCACCTCTCCTCCTATTTTACAATGAGGTCCGATAGTTGTAGATCCATATATTTTTGCTCCCATATTGAATATAGAATGTTCTCCAAGAGAAATAGCACCACGTAAATGACAGCCTTCCATCACCTCAGCATCGCGTCCTATATATATTTTTCCCTTTGCTGGTATTCAGTGTACAATATTCAATAATCGCTCCTTCTTCAAGAAAAATATGTTCAGGATTTCCTAATATTCCATTTGTTTTTGATATAGGTTGTGATTTTTCCTTTCGTAATAAGTTCAAAATCAAAATCTATTGCTTGAGTATTTTTCAAAAATAAATCGGGTAATTTATTAAAAAAACAGAATATTATCTTTTATTTCGATTTTTCTCTATTTTTGAATAGGAAAATTAGGGGTTTTCTATTCGAGCAACAATGATTTCATTTTTGATAAACAATCCCCTCTCCTATTTTTAAGTTTTTAATTTTTTTCTAAAAAGGTCAGCATTAGGAATAAAATTAGGAACTATTAAGAGAGATTCTTTTTCATTAGGTTTTTGAAATTTTTGTTGTAAATATTCTTCTGTTAGAAGCTAATAGATTCAGAATTGAGTAATTTTTGCCATCTTTCAGTAAAAGTAAGTATTCCACAACGCAATTCGAGCAACAGGGCGAGTGAAAGTAAGTGGCAGAAAGGCTTCCCAATATTGATTATCAGATAAAATTAATTGAGTTTTTCCATTGTTTTGTATTTAAAAATTAGACAAATGTAATAAAAAGAATTAATTTTGAAAAATGGATGTTAATTTTATTTTTAAATAATTATTATTTAAAGAGAAAAATAAATGTTCCACGTGGAACATTTAGTTGAAAAACTTTTTACTTTATATTATACGAAAAATATATTAATAGATTTTATACTGAAATATCTATAAAAAAATCGTATCTTTTGCACCTCAAAATCATAAAAAAATGAGTACAAAACAAATTTCTTGGCAAGAGCGTCCTGAAGGTTGCTCTGATGTAATGTGGAGATATTCTCTCAACCCTATCATTGGTAGGTATGATATTCCTACTTCAAATAGTATTTTCAATAGTGCAGTAGTGCCTTTTGAAGATGGCTTTGCAGGTGTTTTCCGTTGTGATAACAAATCTGTACAAATGAATATTTTTTTGCAGGATTTAGTAAAGATGGATTGAAATGGGATATTAATCACGAGCCTATTCAAAATGAAAGCAGGTAATACGCAAATGATTGATTCTGACTATAAATACGACCTCGTGTTACTTGGATAGAAGATCGTTATTGGATTACTTTGGTGTAATGGTTATCACGGACCAAATCCATTGGTATTGCTTTATACTTACGATTTTAAAGAATTTTTTTCCAATGTGAAAATGCATTTTTACCTTTTAACAGAAATGGTGTGCTTTTCCTGAAAAAAATCAATGGAAAATATGCAATGCTTAGCCGTCCAAGTGATAATGGGCATACTCTTTTGGAGATATTTATATAAGTTATAGCCCAGATATGAAATATTGGGGTGAACATCGTAATGTTATGAAAGTAGCTCCTTTTATGGATAGTGCTTGGCAATGTACAAAAAAATAGGAGCAGGTGCTGTGCCTATAAAAACTTCAGAAGGATGGTTGATGTTTTCACCACGGAGTAATAAATACTTGTAATGGTTTCCGTTATTCTATGGGTGCTGCTTTGTTAGATTTGCAAGACCCTAGTATAGTGAAATACAGAACAAAACCTTATTTATTAGCCCCTGCAGAACTTTATGAACTTACAGGAGATGTTCCTAATGTAGTTTTCCTTGTGCAGCCCTTCATTCAATAGAAGAAGATAAAGTAGCTGTATATTATGGAGCTGCAGATACAGTTGTAGGTATTGCTTTTTGGTCGTATTTCTGAGATTATTAAATTTACAAAAGAGAATTTTTATAGTTTTTCTTCTAAATAAAAGTTTTCTAAAAGTCGAATATTTATAATTATTTTTATAAATATTCGACTTTTTATAAATATCCTTATCTGTACTATAAATTTTCTTTTTCAAAAATATTTTTCTTCATAGTTTGATAAAAATATATCTTTTTAGAAAAAGTTTAAAAAGATAAATAATTACAATATTTTTATTATAATAAAACTATTATATATAAGATACTTTTTTTCTTGAAAATATAGAAAAATCAAAAATTATTTTTATATGAATTATTAAAAACAAAATACTAATTTTGCATTTTAAAAATAGTTTTTATTAAAAATGTCTTCATCAGAAAAACAAACGGATATGCTCTCATTCCCATTATTAGTTTTTGTGGGAGTTTTTTAGCATCTGGTATTTATTTAGGAAATTTTTATCTCTTAAAAGTTCCTGTAGCTCTTCTTTTAGGAATAGTTACAGCATTTATTATTTTTCGTCAGAATTCTGTCAGAAAAATTTGATAATTTTTATAAAAAGGTTGTAGTAATCCCTAATATTCTTATAATGTGTATGATAGCTCTATTTTTCTGGAGCTTTTTGCCGTGGTAACATCTAGTATAGGTGCTACAAATACTTTTTGTACAAATAACAGAGAACTATCTTTCATTGCAATATTTATATGCAGGAGTATTTTTGATAGCTTCTTTTTATCATTTGCTTCCGGAACTTCTGTAGGGGCTATAACTACTTTAGCGCCTATTATAGCTGGTTTTACTCGTATAGAAGGGGTAAATGTTGAACTTATAGCAGCGTCATTATTAGGAGGGCTATGTTTGGAGATAATCTTTCTTTTATTTCAGATACTACTATAGCAGCTACACAATCACAAGGATGTGAAATGAAGGATAAATTCCGAGTGAATGTAAAAATAGCGTTACCAGCAATGCTTATATCTGTAATTATTTTTGGTTTGTATAGGAATTTCATTACATCAGCCTGATGCTATAAATGCCTCATCCCCCTCTCCTATTTCTTGGATTACTATTTTGCCTTTATATTTTTTTGTAATAGTTTTTGGCTACTTTTTGGTGTTAATGTTTTTGTTACTTTTTTTGTTAGGAACGTTTTATTTCTGGGCTTATTGGTATTTTACAAGGTAGTCTTGATTGGCTTTCTTTCACTTCAAAAATATATGATGGATTTGCTCAAATGAATGAAATATTTTTTTAGTTTTTCTTATTTACAGGAGGTTTGGCATATATGATTGACAAAGAGGAGGAATTAATTTTTTTGACTAAGAAAATAATGCAATTTGTTGATACAAAACTTAAAGCAAAAATTGGAATTGGTTTTTGGTTGGGATAATAGATGCTGCGATTGCAAATAATACAGTTGCTATAGTTATAACTGCTCCAGTTGCTAAAAAGAATCAGTGAACAATTTGGTATTGAAGCTAAGCAAACTTCCTCTATTCTTGATATTATTTCTTGTGTGGTGCAAGGTATTATTCCTTACGGAGCTCAGATTTTTATTTTTGATAAAACTTTTAGATATAGATATAAATTATCCTTTGATGATTTCTTATGCTTATTATATTTGGCTGTTATTGTTATTTACGATAGTATATTTTTATTTTTCTACAAAAAGAAGAAGAAGTAAGTTAAATGTAAAATATTAAAAATAAAGTCTAAAAAAGCTATTTTCTACAACAGAAAATAGCTTTTTTATTTTTGTGAAAAGCTTAGTTTTTAAATTCCAAAATAGCAGTTTCAATAAAATCGATATAATCTCTATATCCGTTATCTTTCAAGAATTTTTCAAGGTAAGCACCACTGGCTTCCATCCCTCCTACTTGCTCTACTTGTAGCATTTTAGCATATAATGGGGCTATGTATTTATCTATACTTCCTTTTGGAACAGAGGTACGGCGAGCAAGATAGCTTACTATTCTTCCTTCTGGGTCTTTTAATAATATCAAAATCGGTAACAACCCAATAATATTCGCCAGATTTGGCTAAGTTTTTTTCGCTATAGCGTGGAAGTTTATACCTTTTTGAATATTATCCCAAAGCACCTTGAAAATAACTCTCGGCATATCTGGATGTCGGATAATATTATGTGGAGCTCCCCAAAAGTTCTTCGGCAGAATATCCACAAACATCACAAAATACTTGATTGACATAATCTATCGTACCTGCTGCATCGGTACGGCTCATTATAGTTCTAGTTTTATCCCAATTTACTTCTCGGTCAATTGGCGTTGGTCTTTTCGATACTCATTTTGCTTATGAATTTTTGATTGGGCAAATATACGAAATAAACCTAAAAAAATCAACAAAAAGATAAATAAACTTTTTAAAAAAAGATTGATAAATCCTTTATTACACATATAATGAGTTTTTTTATCTAATAAATATTTCTATTTCAGAAAAATAAATAATTAAAAAAATATTTCCAATCAGAAAAAAAGAATTATATTAATTTTTAGATAAAAATACTAAAATTCATTATTTTTGTATCATTAAATATTAGAAAAATTGTACATTTGCAAAAAAATAAAAAAATTATGTTATATAAAAAGAAGTAGCGAATTATTTTTCAGATGCCTTGAAAGTATTACCTGGCGGAGTGAATTCGCCTGTTCGGGCTTTTAATTCTGTGGGCGGAACCCCTATTTTTGTTAAAGAAGCCAAAGGAGCATATTTGTATGATGAAGATGGAAATACATTGATTGACTATATATCCTCTTGAGGGCCAATGTTGTTTGGACACGCTTATGAACCTGTTGTAAATGCAGTTATTGAAAAAGCTAAAAAGGGACTTCTTTTGGAATGCCTACTGAAATAGAAACGAAACTAGCAGAAATGGTTATTTCTATGGTGCCTAATGTTGATAAAGTACGTTTTGTTAATAGTGGTACAGAAGCTTGTATGAGTGCTATTCGATTGGCAAGAGGCTATACAGGAAGAGAAAAATTATCAAATTTGCAGGTTGTTATCACGGACATTCAGATTCTTTCCTGATAGAGGCAGGAAGTGGAGCTACAACCTTTGGTGCGCCCTAATAGCCCAGGAGTTACTCAAGGAACAGCAAAAGATACTTTATTAGCTAAATATAATGATTTACAATCTGTTAAGGCATTATTTAATGAATATCCAGATGATATTGCTGCTGTAATTATAGAACCTATAGCAGGAAATATGGGCTGTGTGCTTCCCTAAGGAAGGATTTTTGGAAGGCTTACGAGAACTTTGTACTGCCACCGAACTTTACTCATTTTTGATGAAGTAATGACAGGATTCCGTTTAGCAAAAAGGAGGAGCGCAAGAAGTATTGGGTATTCAAGCAGATATTGTTACTTTTGGAAAAGTAATAGGTGGAGGGCTACCTGTGGGGGCATTCGCTTCACGTAAAGATATTATGTGTTGCCTTGCTCCAGAAGGGCTTATATATCAAGCAGGTACGCTTAGTGGTAACCCTCTTGCTATGAGTGCAGGCTATGCTATGCTTTCTGAAATAAACCGAAGAGCTGATGTGTTTGAAAGTATAAATAAGAAAACAGAATACTTGCACGATGGTTTTGAAAAAAATTCTTTCTAGAACAAAAATTCCTTATAAAATAAATCGTTTTGGTTCAATGATTTCTGTGTTTTTCACTAAAAGAAGATGTTGTAGATTTTGCTTCATCTTGCAAAGCTGACCAAGAACGATTCAAGAAATATTTTCACGGAATGCTTAAAGAGGGTATTTATTTACCTCCAAGTGGTTTTGAAAGTTATTTCCTTAATGACGCCCCTTTTCTTATGAAGATTTGGACAAAACAATTGCAGCTCTTAAAAATAGTAAATTATTTATAAAAATAGATTAAACACATAAAGACTTTGGTAATTTTTAACCAAAGCCTTTTATTTTTATATTTCTGAAAATGAAAAATAAAAACAATTATTAGGTAAAATAGGGCTTAAAATATTAGGCTGGAAAAATACAATTGGAAGGTGATGAGAATACTCTTAATCGTTGTATTTTTGGTTGTTGCTCCTCATACAACCAATATCGAATATTTTTAGGGATATATGACCTATTGGCAATTAGATAAACCATTGAGAGTCATTATAAAAGATGCTCATACTAAGGCTTGGTATGGTGGTATTGTAAAAGGCTTTGGGCGGTATAGGTATAGATCGTTCAAAGAAAAATCACTAATAGATATTATTTCAGAATTGTATAAAAAGAAGATTTTAGCTTAGTTGTAACTCCTGAGGGAACACGCTCTCGAGTGAATAAATGGCGATTAGGTTTTTATCATATGGCGCTAAAATCAAATGTACCTATTGTGTTAGCAGCGGGCGATTTTTGGAACAAAAACTATTCGGATAGGGGATAAGCGTAGAAGACTTACAAACACGCTCATTAGAGAGTATTATGTTAGAAATTCAGGAATATTATAAAGATATTACCCCAAAATACCCTGAAAAATGGAATCCACAGATATTTTTAACAGAAAATAGATAGTTAAAATTAAAAATATATCTCTATTTTCATAGTACTTATAAAGCTCCATTTTTACTCAGTGTATAAAAATTATGAATAACAATGATAATTAGCTATAAAATCCCTGTGCGATATGAGCATAGGGATTTTTGTATTCCTAAATATGTATTAGTCCATACTAAACTGAATAACATATGAATATATTTTTCTACTTTATCTAATTATTTTATATCTTTGCACTACTAAACACTAACATTTTAACACTATGAGTTTCTTAAAAACCTACTTAATCTGCACCAAGGCGAAGAAAAAAGGAAAAAGTAATTGAAGATATCCTTAGCAATATCTCTTTTCGTGGTGCTAAATTGTGGATTTTAGCGTGTGCTATCCTCATTGCTTCCATTGGGTTGAATGTCAATTCTACCGCTGTTATCATGGAGCGATGCTTATTTCTCCTCTGATGGGACCTATCGTAGGAGCAGGATTTGCATTAGCTACCTACGATTTTGACTTATTGAAAAAACGGGGCGCAGTTTGCTCATCGCTACGGTAGTGAGCCTTATAGTATCGTTTATCTACTTCTATATCAGTCCGTTTTAAAGATGTACAGTCAGAGCTTTTTGGCACGTACTTCGCCTACCATTTACGATGTGCTTATCGCCTTTGTAGGGTGGATTGGTAGGTGCTATCTCCCTCACCCGTCAAGACAAAGGAAATCCTATACCTGGGGTGGCAATTGCTACTGCTTTGATGCCTCCACTTTGTACAACAGGCTTTGGTTTGGCAACAGGCAATTTTGAGTTATTTTTTTAGGGAGCTTTCTACCTCTATAGCATCAACTGTTTCTTCATTGGGATTGCTACTTTCCTCATCATCAAATACCTGAAATACACTCCTAAAAAAACACGGGTAACGAGGCGCTTAACAAGCGTTTGCGCATTGTTATCACCACATTGGTCATCCTCATTGTTACCCCCAGTTTGTATTTGGCATATAGTCTTTTGAAAGAGAAGGAATTCAACGAGAATGTAGCTCATTATATCACTGCTGAGTTTCGAAAACAACGGTTATACCATTATTTACAAGAAAATACGCTACAATACGACCCTAAAAGCATTGAATTGGCTTTTTTAGACAAGAAATTTACCGATGAAGAAGTAAAAACACTACAAAGTAACCTCAAAAACTTCAAATTACATAATACCGAACTCATCATCAGACAAAAAGAGTCGGATATTGACAAAGAGATATTATCGGAAATCAACAAAAAAACAAGGCGTCGCTCTCTAATAAAGACTATAAAAATAAATCAGCTAAAAGAAGAGTTGGCGCAATACAAATATACCAGACCCTACTTTTGCTAAAGAAATACAGGTTTTATTTCCTAATATTGAGAGTTTTTATTTTTGGAAAACTGACAGATTTTTCGAAAAAGACAATACTTCCCTCACTACGGTGATGCTCTACACACCTAAAAAAGAGACTGTAAAAGGTAAAGAGGTCGCCAAAAAGTAGATACCCAAAAGTTGCAACAATGGCTCGCTGAGAAGTTTGGCGATAAGAAAGTAATATGCCGATTTGTTGATTAGGCAATTTGGCGATTAGACAGATGTTTTACACTATTATTAGCCTTAGATGAAGAAAGCTCCATAAGTAACACCCAGCAGATTTAACAAATGCAAATATCAAAGAATAACAATGACGTATAACTTATTTCAAAATATCTACAAACATCCTCTTATAGGAGCGCAAGAACTGCAACAAATACAAAAAGCCCATCAGTCTATTGCTTTTTCGCAAGGGTGATTTTATCTTGCGCAAGGACGAAATAGCTCCTGGTTATCTCATCTTGCAGAGAGGAGTTGCTCGCGCCTTCGTGTATGACTATGAAGGGAATGATATCACTACCGACTTCTTTTGTGAAGGTGAAATTATCGTGCAAGAACTTTCTCTTTTTAAGCATTTACCTTCAGCCGAAAATATCCAAGCCCTTACCGATTGTGAGGGCTGGCATATAGATTATGACCATTTTTCAAGAACTCTATCACAGTTTAAAAGGATATTCGGAATGGGGGCGACTCTTTATGACAGAGAAATTGTTTGAGGCAAAAGAAACGATCGCTTGAAATGATTACACTCCTGCCAAAGAACGTTATATGCAGTTTATAAAGAAAAACCCAGTGCTATAAAGTACGCCCCCTTAAAACATATAGCTACTTATTTAGGTATTACAGATACTTCGCTAAGCAGAATACGAAAAGGAGGTTTTGTTGAGAAAATCTTGTCGTTTTAAAAAAATTACCAGTAGGGGCTTTCCGCTAATTTTGTACCCTGATTGAATTATAAAAATGAAATACGAGAAATAAAAACCCATTGGGTTCTTGACGAACTTTATTCAAAGTTTTTGGGAATATGAAACCTTTAGTACAGAATTTGAACATACGATTATTCCAGATGGATACTTCGACCTTATTGTAGAATTTGAAAACAATTCATTTAAACAAATAAAACTAACTGGAGTTTGGATAATGCCTATTAATGTAGTGATACCGAAATCAACTAAACTTTTTGGCATTCGGTTCAAACTTTGGCAGCTGAATATATATTTCAGCGAAATAAAAATCTATTCTGAACACAAACATAATTTTACACGATACATTCTGGAATATATCAAGTTATCAAACCAATGACTTTGAAATATTTGTTTCAGAAATCTCGAATTATTTGGAAAAATTCAATCAAACATTTTAAGGAAATAGACAACAGAAAACTCAAACTTTTTGAATTAGTTTACCAAAAGGCAAAATTTATCTGTTGAAGAACTTTCAAAAAGTGTGTTTTTGGAGCAGCCGACAGGATAAATCAGTATTTTAATCAGATGTTTGGGTTTTCATTGAAGCTATTTTTAAACATTGTTCTGCTGTAATGCTTCATATAAAGACATCTCGAAAGGAATTCTTTATCCAAGTGAAAACTATTTTGACCAAGCTCATTTCATTAAAAGAAATAAAAATATACGGAAAACACCGAGAGAGTTGTCAAAAACGAGAATGTCCGATTTTTACAATTAGCAACCAAGCGCAACGAGTAATTTTTGCATTTTAAATTTAAAAGATTTATTATGAAGATTACAAAACTTACCCCCAAATTTTTGAAGTAACGGATGTGAAAAATCGGTTGCTTATTATGAAAAAAACTTCGGGTTCAAATTGATTATGACTGTTCCTGCAACTCAAGACGGAATTGAACAAAGTTTTACCGAAGGTAAAGAATATGTTTATGCTATGATGCAAAAAGATAATGTTGAAATTTTTCTTTCAACGTACCGATACATTTTAAGGAAGATGTTGTTTTTGCAACAGGTTTGCCAATCGGAGCTTCCGTTTCTTTTTATATGGATATTGAGGGAATAGACGAATTTCATCAACAAAATGAAAAGCGAAAAAGTTAGAAATAACCGAATTAAAAACAACTTGGTACGGAATGAAGGAGTTTTACCTAAAAGACATTAATGGATACATTCTCGGATTTGCCGAAAAAGCTGAACAATAATGAATATTGAAGAATTGAGAAATTTTTTTGTTTATCATTAAAAGGCGCAGAAGAATCTATGCCTTTTGACGATAAAACGCTTGTGTTTTTCCGTAAAAGGGAAAATGTTTTTGTGCCACCGACATAAATACTTATGAGTTTGTTAATTTAAAATGTGATCCTGATAAAGCTATTCAGTTACGAGAACAATATAACGAAGTAATTGAAGGATATTATATGAATAAGAAAACATTGGAACAGTGTAAAAACCAAAGGGAAAAATTACTGACAAACAGTTTCAAGAATGGATAAAAAGATTCGTATGATTTAGTTGTATTAGCTCTTCCAAAGAAAATACAAAAAGAACTCAACGATGAATAAAAAAACGCTATATAACAGGCGTTTGGTTATTTTTGGACAACCCAACAGCCGAAGATGATTTCTGGGGATAAACATTCATCATTGAAAACTTAAAATCTTGTCTTATGGCAAGATTTTTCATTTCGCCGCCAAAAACCGCTATTTACAATTTTTCAGATAAAAATACAATCTATTCATTATGTGTTGCTTAAATATATTTTTTCGTTTCTGAACAAAATAAAATAGTTTGTAAAAAATACTTGTAATTAAAAATAAAGTGTAACTTTTGCACCCGAATAATATATTTAGATAAATATTTATGAACAATTTTTAGAAAAGTTTGAGATGTTATTTTAAGAATAATTCTCGAGAAAAAGGTTTTTAGAAGATTGGGCAAAAACCGAAGGATTTGACCAAGTTGGGATTCTTATGGAAGATTTTTAAACATTATTAAAGAATATCAACCAAGTAAGGTTGTAATAAAAAAACAAAACGAAAAATATTACAAATTCATATAGCCCAAGTTTTTCTTCGGGTTTTTTATTAAATTAAAAATCACATAACTTATGCAAAAAGCATCATTTTCAATACAAAATTACTTATTTGATCAAGTACAAATAAATCTTGAATCTTTTTCAAGAGGAAAATTTAAAAATTGATTTTACCCCAGAAGGAGTTTATGATAATGAAAAACGAGTTTTTGAGCTTGTTTTTGTAGTGTCTATTGAGAATTCATCAAATGAAAATCCTTTTCTTAAAAATAAGATGTAGAGGATTTTTCTCTTTGAGAATGTTAATTCTTTTGAAGAAATTCCCTGATTTCTTTTTATGTCAATAGCATTGCCATACTTTTTCCCATATGTAAGAGCCCTACATTAGTTTAGTAACTACACAGGCTAATGTTCCGGGTATAATTTTTACCAACTTATAATTTGTCAGGGTTAAAAGATCAACTAAGAGAGAATACAATTCAAAAATGATAAGAAAAAAATCTACCAAACACTTGAAGATAGAAATAATCCTGATGTGGTTGAAAATCAGGACCTTTTCTTTGTAATCGTAAAGATGTGTGGCTTTGTATCGGCTATTATTTTTGGGATTCTTTTTATTGAAAAATGCTCACTGGTGGGGAAAAGAAGTAGCTCGTTATAAGAATTATTTTATTTGTGAATCTTCTTTTGAATTAAAATGAAAGGTGCTTTTGACTTGTATGATAATCCAGAACATATTAAAAAAACCTTAGGGTGCTATAGAAGAATTGAAGAAACAAAAATTATATGATGAAAAGAAGAATACTGTTGCAAGAGTCATTGAATTTTTAAAAAGGAATTAATAATTTTTCCTTTTTGAGGCAATTAGAGCCAACGGAGAATTATCTAAGAGCAAAAACTCGGAATTTTTTTAATACAATTCAATTTAATCAGAACAAGCCACAATACCTTGATTTATGTCCTGCAATTCAAATTTGTTTTATAAAAAAATATACATCTAATAGGAAAGATTTTTAAAATTGTTTTTCCTCCTGAATACTGTGAAGACTATGTAGTGTAAATCTTGTCTTATGGCAAGATTTGTGTATTAGTCATATTTTTGCCCCCGATTTCTAAAAAAACATTTAAAAATGACAAAAAAACAAAACACTTTGATTTTCTTTTATCCATTCGCAAAAACCTATTGACTTACTTAGATAATCTTACTCCTGAACAATTAGGTTATATCCCAACAGGTTTTTTTCTAATAATATCTTTTGAATATAGCACATTGTATTGCTGTACAGCAATTCTTATGTTATCAGCTCAGTGGAAAATAAACTGCTAATCAGCACTGATTTTTAGAGAAATACAATCGTGGTACCTTTCCTCAAAAGATTACACCTTCAAAGGAAGAAATCTACCAAGTAAAGGAATTGTTACTCAGTACGGCAAATCAATTACAAGAAGATTATCAGGAAGGCTATTCAATGAGTTCCCAACGGTTAAGGTAGGTTTATTTTTCTATTGATACTATAGAAGAAGCTATGTATGTAAAACAATATGCACGAATCGAGACATTTGGGAACTGTAGTAGCTTTAAACTATTTTAGCTCAAAAATTTAATATATGGCTTATAGTATAACACTTGCAAAATAGAGTCCGCGAATATTTAGCTAAAATTCCTCATATCACGGTGGAAGAAAAGGCGATGTTTTGGCGGTTTGGCTTTAGTGAATGACAAGATGTGCATCAACATAGGAGAGGATTGCCTAATGTGTAGGTTTGACCCTAAGCAGACAGAAGAAATTGCTGAAAGACAAGGCTTCTCGCCAGTAGTAATGAGAGGCAAAGAGCTCTCTGGCTATTGCTATGTAGACCCTACGGGGTACAACCAAAAAGAAGACTTTGATTTTTGGTTACAACTCTGTTTAGAGTTCAACAGCAAAGCAAAGAGTTCAAAGAAAAAGAATAAAAACAAGTAATTTTCAATAATATATGTTTGATTTCCTACAGAACTTACAGAAAACAACAATAAAGAATGGTTTGACGCTCATAAAGCACATATGAATCGGCTACAAGGATTATTAGCTATGCGTCCTTTTTGACTTTATGACCGAAGTCTCACTACAAATCTCAATGGAGAACAGCAGTTTTTACAGATAAGTTTGGCATTAGCTGAATACTTATGTGCTAACCTTTTAAAAACTAAAAATCCCAGTGTGGTATGGTACTGCACGGGGAGTTTTTGTATACCACTATTAACAATGTCTATAAAACTTTTTTCGTACATAAAGTTTCTTTTCTTACCTTTGCACCCGATTTAAAAATAAACTTTATGAATAGTTACTCCGATATCCCTAACAAATTCATCACTACTGCCGATGGTGTACAAATTGCTTATCGCGATTATGGGAAACCCCAATGGCGATACTCTCTTACTCTTTGTGCATTTGGCTGCCAACTTAGATAATTGGCGACCCCGAATTATTAGACCTATTAGCTAAAAAACACCGCATCATCACTTTTGATTATCGCGGCGTGGGACTTTCAGAAGGTGAACAACCGCTGAGCATCGCCCAAATGGCTAAAGACACCTTGCTGTTTATTGATGCTTTGCAGTTAGACAAAGTGTATTTGTTAGGATTTTCAATGGGTGGCTTTTGTAGTGCAGGAACTAATTCCGCTTGCTCCTGAGCGTTTTTGATAAAAAGTTGTCTTAGCAGGTACAGGACTCAGAGGTGGGAAAAGACATCGACCGCATCACCCCTATAGCCGATAAACATACTTTTAAAAGCTATCCTCACCTTCAAAGACCCTAAGTATTATATGTTCTTCAATCAGAATGAAAGGGAAACAGAAGGCTAACGAGTTTTTAAAAAGCCTGAAACAGCGCAAAGAAAACAGAGATAAACCCATTAGCTGGAAGAGTTATAGGCGCCAGCTCAAGGCTATTACCCTATGGGGCAAAGCTCCGCAAGCCGACCTATCGGCTATCAAGCAACCCTACCTTAGTGGTCAATGGCGATAATGATGTGATGGTACGCACCGAGCATTCGTACACACTGCTAAAAATATCCCTAATAGCAAGCTCATCATCTACCCCGATGCAGGACACGGTGCTGCTTTTCAGGAATACACCTCTTTTGCTAATGAAGTACTTAACTTTTTAAAATAACAACAATGAAAGCCTATTTTATCAACAAATATCAGAAAACGCCCGCTACTCTTGGCGAGCAACCTACCCCTACTATCAATGAAAACCAAATCCTTATTGAGCTAAAAGCCGCCGGACTTAATCACTTAGACCTCCGCATCAAAAAGCGGCGAATTCATTATTGGTGCGCAACACTTTTCCCTCTTATCTTAGGGCACGACCTATCGGGGGTAGTGCGTGCAGTAGGCAGCAAGGTTACCCAGTACCAAGTAGGCGATGAAGTAATGGCACGCCCACGTGATGGGCATATAGGTGCTTTTGCTGAGCAAATAGCTGTTTATGAGGCTGATGTAGCTCCCTAAGCCTAAAAATATTACAATGGAAGAAGCCGCTGGTGTACCTTTGGTAGCTCTTACCGCTTGGCAAGCCTTTGGTTGAGAAAGCCAACGTGCAGAAAGGACAAAAAGTGTTTATACACGCGGGTTCAGGCGGGGTAGGTACTATCGCTATTCAGTTGGCCAAAGCATTTGGGGAGCCTATGTAGCTACCACTACCAGTGCCGATAATATCGCTTTTTGTAAAGGATTTAGGAGTCGATGAGGTTATCGATTATCGCAAGGAAGATTTTTTTCTGAAAAACTAACCGACTATGATGTGGTACTCAATAGTTTAGACGAGGCTACTTTGCTCAAATCAACAAAGATACTCAAAGGCAGGCGGGTCATCTCATCTCTATTTCAGGACCTCCTACCAAAGCATACGCTAAAGAAGCAAAAATTAGGGATGGATACTGCAGCAAGTAATGCACTTCATCAGTAGGGAAAGTGCGAAAAGTATGCGCTCAAAAAGCAATTGCAATACGACTTTCTATTTATGCGAGCCAATGGCGCACAGCTCACCCAAATAAGTCACTTAATTGAGAGCGGAAGTCTTCACCCTGTAACCGACAAAGTTTTTCCCTTTTGACCAAATAGCTGAAGCCTTTGACTATATGGGCAAAAGGAAGAGCCAAAGGAAAAGTAGTAGTTAGTTTTTAGTCGTAGTACGACAAGCTGTAATAAACTGTCTGTCATAAACTGCCTGTGCGGGTCTGCATCACGGGGAGTTTTTATAAAAGCTACCAAATTAATAGGCTAAGTAAAAATAATATGTACTTTTTGCATATTATATCGTTTAAAGGTAGCAGCCACAGACTACCTTTAAACTGCAAAAAGAACTATATTTATGAAACATCTTATCATCTTCTTATTATTCCCGTTCTTAGGAGCAGCACAACCTATTATTAGCTGTACTGATGTAATAAAACCTTATGCTGATTTTTGAGAGTCCATTAGCTTTTTGAAGAGACCGTAGCAGCACTTCAGAAAACGCTGAACAGCAAAGGCATTACCATTTTTGCTACTATCGAACACCACAAAGGCTGCCGAGGCAGTAGGCGAAAATATGCAGCCTGCCACCGTGCTTATAGTAGGCAACCCCAAAGTAGGAACTGCCCTAATGCAGGAAAAACCCTCGCTTGGCTATTGAACTCCCTTTGAAAACTCTCATCTATGAGGAAAAGAAAAACAGTAAACATACGCTATGAGAAAATCTCTGCTATCGCCGAAAAATACCATATAAAGCAAAAACTTCGCTACAGCTGAGAAAATAGATGCAGCAATGCTACAACTGATAAAATCGTCAATTGGAAAAATTAGGGAATTAGGAAACTAAAATCTCTGGTAACTGCCTATGTGGCTCGCATCACTAGGAGTTTTCGTAACTCGTCATTTGTCTCTCGTCATTCGTAATTTCCTCAGCTATAGACCCACGCCGAGATATAGCAGACAAGGAATAATACCTGAAACAGGCGAAATGAGTATCTCTGTACCTGTTTCAATGAGAATATGCTATCATCGTATATCAAACTGTTAATGACAGTATCTTCGATGGCGTGCATCCAAACCCCAGGCCAGATAGACCCCGTAAAGTGGAAAAAGCTCTGTGTACATTACCGTCCACGAGGTGCAGCACACTACAGTGCCATTACGCAAAAAGTAACCTTATCATAAGGGAATATAGCAAATAGCTGTTCTGGTTTTACAAAAGTAGAAAAAGTAAGACCAATGCCACGAGCACCACGCTGCCCCTACAATAAGATAGAGCCACGTCCTTAATCTTCAAACTGAGCAAACGAGCCGTAAGATAGCCTCGCCACGCTGATTCTTCAAAGAAATTCTTGATAATTTCGGCTAACACAAAAATACCAAAGCCCGCAAGATAGTCCGTCCAACGGATTTGTACTTTTAGCCAGCCAAAAAGCTCCCTATAAGCAGCGTAAGAGCAATCACTGCAGGGTAAATAAGGGTTTGCTACCCCATACCAACGTAGGTTCTTCTCAATAAGCGGACACAATCCTGCATCGCGCCAACCATCGCCCATAAAAAGCGCGCAACACAAGCCAAGTAAGCAATGGAGCCACTATAAAAATACCCATTCCGCTAGTACCATTATTAGTATCACTGAAATCACCTGTGGTTTCACCCGTAGAGTATCTACCCATACGCCTATCCAGCCACAACTGAGGGCTACGAAAATAAAAATACATAAATTCCTAATAGTTCGTGATTGATGCTTCATCTTTTAAAAATATTTGATTATCTTTGGGGCAAAATTACGGCGGTGCGCATCACTACACAATACTGAATAACAACCATTTTTAAAGATGACAACCGATAAAAGCATAGAGGAAATAGCACAGGAATACATTCCACACTTAAAAATCTTAGAACAAGCAGGAGTTTTGCTGTTTTTCTGTTAGATAGATTCGGTCATTGCTATTATGTAACTGAATATGTAACTGAAGATATTCAAGCATCTGATGAGCTCAATATTGAAAAATTGGTGCATCCTGAGGATTGGGAGGTGGTAAGAAGAAATTGATAAAAAGTATGGGAGTTTTTAGACACGCTCTCCAAGGAAGAAAAAGCTAACTTACAAATACATCTATGAAATGAGAGTCTTGGATAGAGGAAAGTATGTACGAATGATTTTACCAAATGCGCATATTAGCCTTTAAAGACGATAATTTTTGGGAATGGGCATCATAGACCTCGCTCCCGAGCAATCAGCTAAACACTTCTGTGCGTTTTCAGATAAAAACTGCCTTTACTGATGAGATTGTTCCTTTTGCTATCGAAACTGCTACCGATACCCTGCTCACCCGCGCGCGAGAGAAATTCTCGCCTAGCCAAACAAGGAATGTTCAGCAAAGAAATCTCCGAAAAAGCTCAACATCAGCATACATACCGCCGTAAACCGCCACCGCCAAAATATCCTCGAAAAACTACAAGTAGATAATATTATTGAAGCTATAAGATAGTTTTTTATATATTAAACAAATATATTTATCATTAACAACTGATGAAAAACAATTATCTCTGGTATTAAGCTTTGTGGGCTTTGCACAGAAAAAGCTATTCAAAGTAGCTTGTAGGTAATAGCATTACTGTATGGTTATTTGCTTTGAAAACCGAGAACGAGATGCTTATCCTTCAGTACTCCATTGGGTAAGCTGTATGTGGTGGGGAATTTTGTAAATCGGGAGACTACTTTGCTCTCAAAAGGTCATCGCCCCATATATTGAACAAGAAGAATACAAACAAGCTCTTGCTTTTGCAGGTGATATAGTCGTTATTCACTTGGGTATTAACGATACCGACCCATGCTACTGGCCTAATTATCGTGATGATTTTATACCAGATTATCTGGCTCTTATCGATAGTTTTAAAAAGGCAAATCCTAAAGCACATTTTTCTCATAGCTTTAGTGACTCCTATAAGACATACACATCCTCGTTTTGAATCAGGAACACTTGATTGGATGCGAAAATTCAGCAGGCTATTGAGTGTATTGCAAAAGAAACAAATGCACAACTAATAGATTTTCGTAGTCCTTTGTATGCCTATCCACAACTTCTTCCAGATGCGATACATCCCAATGCAGAAGGAGCTGCTGTGATAGCCAAGTGGTATAAGCGCTATCACTGGCGATTATGGAGGACTACAATTGTCTGCTATCTATGGTGATAATATGGTACTGCAACACGGTAGACTCTCTTGTTATTGAAGGAATCACAACGCTGGGGCACATGTAGACCCTCAGCATAGGACACAACACCACAGCACTACAGCTACAGTTAATGGGCAATGGCAAGTGCATTTATCTCCTTTGAAAGCAGAGAAACTTATACACTGAATATTCGGTCGGGAAAGAAAAGAAAAGCATTTAAAAATATCATAGCGGGTGATGTATGGTATGTTCTGGTCAGTCTAATATGGAGTTTACTCTCGACCAAACCTCTACGAGGGGCTAACGATATTCAGCAGGCTACGTATCTCCAATATTCGCTTTTGCATGATATGAAAGCTCGCTGGCGTACAGATGCTGTGGAGTGGTCTAACACGGCATTAGATAGTATTAATCATTTGCAGTATTTTACTTCTGCACAGTGGCAAACTTGTTCCTGAAACAGCTGGTCGTTTTTCAGCAGTAGGTTATTATTTTGGTAAAAACTTCAAGAAGAAACAGATATACCAATAGGGCTGATTTGTAATGCAGTAGGAGGTTCACCTATCGAAAGCTTGGGTAGATAGGCATACTCTTGAAAGGAATTTTTCCTCGTATTCTCAATGATTGGCGTAATAACGATTTTGATAATGGACTGGGTAAGGAAGCGTGCTGGTGAGAATATCGCTAAAAGCTACAGATAAAAATCAGCGTCATCCTTATGAACCTTGTTATCTTTGAAACAAGTATTGCACTCTAAGCCTTTAGCTATCAAAGGGTTGTGATGGTATCAAGGAGGAATCGAATGCTCCATAACAAAGATGCCTACAGCAAGCTATTTACACTACTTGTGGAGAGCTGGCGTAACACTTGGAATCAGGCGGATATGCCTTTTGTTACGTGCAGTTATCGAGCATTAACAGACCATCGTGGGGTTGGTTCAGGAGACTCAACGTAGGTTGCTTTACTCATATCCTCATTTGGGGATGGCGGTATCTTATGACTGCGGACATCCTACTGATGTACACCCTAAGAACAAGCGTCCAATAGGGGAACGATTGGCTTTATTGGGCACTTTATGATAGTTATAATCGTAAAGATATGGTACCATCAGGACATTTTGTGTGGTCAGTTCTATTTAGTGAAACAGTGGCTATTTTTAGATTTTTGATTACAGTGAAGGATTACAAAGTAATGATGGTGAGGCTTTGCGGAGTTTGAAGTAGCCGGAAGCAATGGCATACTGCAACAGCACAGATAGTAGGTAATAAGATAGAAGTGAGTAGTATACAAGTGACACATCCTGTGCAAAGTGCGTATGGCTTTTCTCCATTTACTGATGGCAATTTGGTAAATGGAGCAGGACTACTCAAATACTTTTAATAGGCAAGTAGGTAGGATGTGTCTCAATGGATAATGATAGATTGGAAAATATTTATCATTTTTATACTAATGATGAGTTTAGTAATTGATATGAGGGAATATTTTGTTTAAAAATTTAATAATCGTTGTTTTATGAAAAAGAAAAATACTGACATATATTTATATCTTTTCCTATGCAGCTTTACTTGCTATGATTATTGAGGTTTGATATTAATGATAATTTCATTTTGTACAGCATCGTGATATGATCTTTAATCCCGATACCTATACCACAAAGGTTTGTAACACTTGATTCTATCGCTATATTCTACTACAAAAGGGGCACTACCCTCGAGGGCTTATTCAAACCAAGTGAATAAAGGGTAAAACTACTATTGAAATTGTGAATATTGAGGTACTTTTTATAACTATGTTCAAGAAAATGATAAAACTATATATACATTTGGTAGAAAGCCCTAATGAGGTATGCTATGGCTAGAAGAAACTATTTTTCCAATGAGAGGAATATGCACTGATAATTTAGTATTTTTAGCAACAATTATCCTCAATGAGACACTCCAGACACCTGTTTAAAAGATGGTGGACTTTGCTAAATAACTTTATAAGTCCCTTTAAATTATTATATGACCGAAGCAGTAGCAAAACACATCAAAAAGCTCCATCAGTTGGAGAGGCAATTTGAGGTAGAAGACCTCTTAAAATCCTCAAAACACCTAATAAGGAATACATTACTCCCTTGCGGAAATGGTAGCGCAATACGATTGGCAACCACTGAACGATGAGCTTATTGTGCCTTTCGCCTCGTGGGTAGATGCCCTTTGCATTTATTTGGAAGAGGGGCATAAAGACTTTCAAAAGCCCTTTATAAAACAAAAGACTTCTTTCATATTGTTTTTGGAGTGCTAGAAAGGAGTTACCCACAGAGGAATCACTCCCTGCCTTTTTAGAAATTGCTCAAACTTTTTCCTCCCATATCACCTACGAGCAACAGGATTTTGTACAAAAATATACCTATTCACTTTGTAATATATCACACCAGCTCAAAGGCGAGAAGGTAAGCCAAGACCTTCACGAGGCTTTTGTACCTATCTTAAAGCAAATTATCAGCTTGCACAGTCTAAAAAGACGAAGTGCTAATGTGTAGTGCTACTGTATGCTTTCAAGCGTTTGGCGACAAGAGCGATATACCCTACCTCAAAGCACTCCCTTTTACAGAAGCCTATTACACACACAGGAAAAACCATCGCCAAAAGAATAGAGAAGAAATATGCTTAGTTTTTACAAAAGATATAAATACCCCCAAGACCCAACTCTTTAAAAACTTACTTCATTGCACAGGTGGATTTTTGAGTTCTAAATTCTTTATTTTTCTGAACTTCCTAATTCATTTTTCATTGCAAAGATAGTAATTGTTTATAAAATATTATTACCTTTGTAGCATTATTTAATTCCAATGAACACCCTACGAAAAGAACTGCGTCCTGATTTTGCGACAGCGAAAAGCTGTTCCCACTTGTACTAAAACAGCTTGGAAGACTACGAAGCCTTTCATGAGAGGCTCAAAGTGAAGACACTCTAGAGGAAGTATTTGACAAAAGAATACAAGGCGATGGAGCAATACCTCAGTAAACTCACGGGCAAAAGACCTTTCCGATACTTGGCTATGGGAATGGTGGGAAAGCAATGGCATTGAAGTCTTTGCCTTTGATTTGGCAATGCTGACCCTGTAAAGCACAACGACCTCACTCGTGAAGACATCGCTACTTTTTGTGTATCATCATAGACAATGAATTTGAGTGTGAAAACGACTTTCAGGAGGAGTTTATGCCTTATATGTTCTACTCTCATAATTACTTTTTATAAGTTTTTAGCACTCAACTGTCGATACTTCGGTCCTGATGTATTCAATAGAGTCAAGGATAAAAACGGTAAGTATCACCAACCTACTGTAGAAGAAATAATGAATAAAAATATGGAGATAACAATGGAACTAAATCGTATTAAAGAAAAATAGCTTTTTATATCGAGTGCCAGTAGCGGGATAGGAAAAGCTGTATCCAAAAAGTTAAATTTAAATATGAAAAAAATATGATTCTTTTTATTCAGTTTTAGTAGTTTCTCGCTTTATTTGCAGCAAAAACCTACTTTTTCCAATGCAAAGTTGAGAGTGCTACTATTTATTTTCAGTGGAGCAGAGCTTTTTACACGGGGTAAATGTTAATTTGAACAAAGGAACTAACGAAATTATTATAAAAAATGTTTCGAAAGTCTTTATCCTAATAGTATTCAAATATTAGCCCCAAGAAACGTAACTGTAATGTCTTCTCAATTTACTAGAAGTTACATTTCTGAATACGAAATAGATGAAACTTCTCCTACAACCAAAAGAGTTCGAGATAGTATCGCTATTCTACAAAAAGAAATCAAGAAAATTAATAATAAAAAAGATACAGACCGAAAGGCTTTGGGAGTTTTAGAAAAATGAAGTAGTTTCTGGAACAGCAGGGCTTTCCGTTGCTGAACTTACTAAAATGATGGAGTACTACTCTACAAAACGTAATGCTTTGCTTGAAAGTATAGATGCTTTGTCTGAAAAACAAAAACTTAGACGAACTAAAGAAACTTGAAGCCCGATTAGAAATCAATACTGAAAGAAGAAAAATATCAAATGGAAAAAAATTATCCTTCAAGTGATGAGCGATATTTCTCAAAAGTAGATTTTTAAAGTAAGCTACATAACGCCAAAATGCCTCTTGGGAACCCTTTTTATGACCTAAGAGCAGAGAATACTTCCAAACCTATTGATTTGATTTATAAAGCCTTAGTGAAACAAACCAGTGGAATAGATTGGAAAGATATAAAACTTTCTCTTTCTAGTGGAATACCAAATCAAAATAATGAAATCACACTTCTTACAGCTTGGTATTTTACGATTCGGTAGAGAAAATGCTCAAACTTATCGTTCTGCAAAAAGAACTTGCTGCTAATGTTTATGCTTCTGCTGAAATGCTAGAAAAAGTAAAAGACAAAAGTACAACTAGAAGAAGTATCTTATTCTTCTGTAGATGATTATACTTCGGTCGAAGAAAATCTGTTAAATATATCATTCGATATAGATATCCCCTACTCTATCGCGTCAAACGGAAAAGAACATAGTGTTTCTAAAAAGAATTAAAATTACCTGCAAAAATATCATTATTATGCTGCTCCTCGTGCAGAAAATGAAGTATTCCTTGTAGCTGAGATAGAAAACTATTCACAATATAACCTTTTACGAGGTGATGCTAATATTATTTTTGAAGGAATGTATGTAGGAAAAACGATAATAGACCCCAAACCAAACAAACGAAATACTACCCTGTAAGTATGGGAAGGGATAAAAATATCTATAAAAAAAGAGAAAAATAACTGAAAAATCTGGAACAAAAATTCTTGTCAAACTATCAAGAACAAAACCTTTTACTTTTGATATTACAATAAGAAATAATAAGAAAGAGACTGCAAATATTACAATTAAAGACCAATACCCGCTGAGTACAGATAAAGATATTTCTGTTGAGCTTTTGAGTCTTCCGGAGCGAAAATTGATCAAGAGAAAGGAATACTCACTTGGGAAACTGATATAAAAACCTAGTGAATCTAAAAATTAAGAATTAGTTATAAAAGTAAAAATATCCAAGAGACCGTTTTATAGGAAATCTTTAATGGAAAAATAATTAAATTCCAAGTAATTCAGATGATTTCAAAATGATTTACTTGAATTTTCCATTTATTTTATTAAAAATATGAATAAGTTTATGATAAAACATTTTTCTTATCGCTATTATTTTTAGCAACAACAACAATCTTTGTACAAAAATAATGAAACTCTTTTCAAAACAAGCCGAAGAGTTTTATAATCAAGGAAATTATCAAGAGGCTATAGATAATTATCAAAGAATATTGCAAACCAAAAGTGAATCAGCTAATTTGTATTTTAATTCTAGCCAATGCCTATTATAAAAAGAAGAAATCGTAAATAGTATATACTATTATGAAAAAGCATTGCACTTTCACCAGATGATTTGTCTATAAAAACAATCTGAAATATGCAACAAATGGTTTTTAGACAATATCCACCCTTACCCAAAGTATGGACACAGAGAGTGATAGAAAAAATTAGTGGACTAAATTCTGCCAATGGTTGGGGGATACTTTCCATATCTGCAATGTTGGTATTCATTATGAGTTTTCTGTTTTATTATTTTTCGAAAAATAGTATTCCGTAAGCGTTTATTTTTACTATAATGGTTTTTCTATATTCTTTTTCGGTGGGTAGTTATTTTTAGAGATACAGTAAAAGTCTACTTGCATAGCCAACAATATGCTATTTTTATTTGATAAAGAAGTGAAGTTTTATGCAAAAACCAAGTAGTAATTCTAAAGAAATATTTACACTTCACGAAGGTGTAAAGGTGAAAATAATAGAACAATCTGAAAACTGGGTTAAAAACAAAAATAGCAGACGGTAGAACAGGTTAGGGTTACGAAAAATACTTTTCAAGAAAATTATAAATATTATTTATAAATCAAAAATAAACGATTGGAAAATGTAAAAACAAAAGTGTTAATATTTTCCAATCGTTTATTGTTATATAATATTTTGTGTTACTTTATTTTTCAAAAGATTTTATAATAATCAAAACGGAAAAATAAATAACCATCATTGAAAAATATAAATATAAAGATTAAATACAAAAATAATCATTGGACTATTGTATTCTGTTTTTATTTATTAAAAATAAATCATTGGAAAAATAGTTTTTAAGTTCTGATGTATAAAACTAAGCTTTGTTTCCTTTAGTAATTAAAAATTGATTTTTCTTGTTAAATAAGATAGAAAAAGCTTAAAATACATATTCAATATACAAAAAGTAGTATTTTTGCACTTGCATCATAGTAAGATATGCTATAAAAATTAAAGTTTATCTTATTTTTTAAAAAATTTTTATGAAAGATTCACGAGACGAAGCATTTGAAAGTATCACGAGTTTCCTCAACCAGGGAAAATTGAGATAGTTCTCAAAAACACTCTACTCAACACGATTTATCTTTGGCTTACTCGCCAGGAGTAGCAGAGCCTTTGTTTGGCACTCGCTGAAGACAAAAAGTAAAGTGTATAAATACACTTCAAAAAGCAATTTGGTTGCTGTTATTTCCAACGGAACTGCAGTTTTGGGGGTTAGGAAACATAGGTGCAGAAGCCTCAAAACCAGTAATGGAGGGAAAGCGTTGCTTTTTAAAAATTTTTGCAGATATTGATGTATTTGACATAGAAGTAGATGCTACTGATGTAGATAAATTTGTAGAGACCGTTAAGGCTATCGCTCCTACTTTTGGAGGGATAAATTTAGAGGATATTAAAGCCCCAGAAGCTTTTGAAATAGAAAGACGCTTAAAAGAAGAGCTTGATATCCCAGTGATGCACGATGACCAGCACGGAACTGCAATTATTTCTGCAGCAGCACTCAAAAATGCTCTTGAAATAGTGAAGAAGGATATAGATAAAGCACAGATTGTAGTAAATGGAGTCTGAGCAGCAGCTATTTCTTGTACTCGCCTTTATGTAGCTTTTAGGTGCAAATCCTAAGAATATCATAATGTGTGATAGTAAAGGTGTTATTCGAAAAGATTCTCCAAATCTAACAGAGCAAAAAGCAGAATTTGCTACAGATAGAGATGTTAATACTTTGGAAGAAGCAGTAAAAGGAGCAGATGTTTTTTATCGGTTTATCGAAAAGGTAATGTTCTTACTCCAGAGATGCTACTTTCTATGGAAAAGATGCCATAATTTTTGCAATGGCAAATCCTACTCCTGAAATTGATTAACTTAGCCCTAAAAACTCGAAAAAGACATAATTATAGCTACTGGGCGTTCAGATTATCCTAATCAAGTGAATAACGTTTTTGAGGTTTCCTTTCATTTTCAGAGGTGCTCTTGATGTACGTGCTACCAAAAATTAATGAAGAAATGAAACTTGCAGCGGTTTATGCTCTTGCAGACTTGGCTAAAAACAGTTCCTGAGAGAGTAAGCTTTGGTATATGGTAGCGAAAAATTAACTTTTGGGAAAAATTATATTATTCTAAGCCTTTTTGACCCAAGATTGATTTATGAAATCTCCACCAGCTATAGCAAAAAGCAGCTATGGACTCTGGAGTGGCTCAAAACCAATTACAGACTGGGATGCATATCGTTCAGAGCTTATGGATAGAGTGGGTGCTGGAAACAAAGAAATACGTATTTTACAAGACCGAGCAAGACAAAATCCTAAGAGAGTTGTTTTTGCAGAAGGAGATAATATAGAGGTGCTTAAAGCTGCTCAACGTATTTATGAAGACGGAATAGGTATTCCTGTTTTACTTGGTCCTAAAAGATTATTGAAGAAATCAAGAAGGAATTGGTTTTACAGCCAATTTAGAAATTATAGATCCAAAAAAGGGATTCTGAAAAATCAAGAAGAAAAAGAATTTAGTAAAGCATATTGGGAAAGCAGACAAAGACACGGAGTTACTCTCATCAAATGCTGAAAGCCTAATGCGTGAGCGAAATTATTTTGGCGCAATGATGGTTAATACTGGGCAAGCAGATGCAATGATAACAGGACATACACGTTCATATCCATCGGCTATTCGTCCTGTTTTAGAATTAATAGAGAAAGAAGAAGGCGTAGAACGAATAGCTGCGACAAGTATTATGCTAACCAAACAAGGACCTTTTATTCCTTTCTGATGCAACAATTAATATTAATCCAACTGCTCAGGATTTGGCTAATATAGCTTTATTAACTAAAACGGTAAAAATTATTAGGTTTTGAACCTAATATAGCGATGCTTTCTTATTCTAACTTTGGGTCAGCAAATAGTAAGGAAACACAGTAAGACAAGCAGTAAGTTATTTGCATAATAATTATCCAGAATTGATAGTAGATGGAGAAATTCAGGCAGATTTGTACTTTTTAAAATCCTGAAAAATTGGCAAAATCATATCCTTTTTCAAAAACTCAATAATGGAAAAAGGAGCTAATGTGCTTATTTTCCTAACTTAGATTCAGCAAATATTAGTTATAAATTATTAAAAAGAAAGAAATAGTATAGACACAATAGGTCCTGTTATTTTGAGGACTTAGCAAGCCAGTTTATATTACTCTATTAGGCTCAACAGTTGATGAAATGGTCAATTTAGCAACAATGGCTGTTATTCAAGCTCAAGAGCTAGAAAATACAAAAATAAAATTAAAGCCTTTGAATTTCAAAGGCTGTTAAAATAGAATTTGCTTTTTCATCCATTGTAACTTGAACAAAATTTAAAAATCTAAACAATGAAAATACAATCATCAGAACTGATACTCAATGCTGATGGCATGTGTATCATCTTAATCTAAAAAGAAAAATGTTGCTACTACAATCATTTTGGTAGGAGACCCAGATAGAGTTCCTCGTGTGAGTAAATATTTTGATAATATTGAACTTTTCTATCCAGAGAATTTTGTACACATACAAGGGACTGCAGTAATGGAAAACGTATTTCCTGTGATTTCTAGCGGAATAGGTCCGGATAATATTGATATTGTAATCCAATGAGACTTGATGCTATTTACAATATTGATTTAGAGAAAAGATAGTCCAAAAGAAGAACATACTTCTCTTTGAATATTATCCGTTTGGGGGACTCTCGAGGGTCTTTACAGGCATTGAAATTTGCAGTGAGATAGCATTGTTTTGTCTTCTCAAT